>Ga0209614_1000053_pt1 | contig 97224 bp, 87 predicted proteins | sample BlaSprsedimmetaG_FD_185484 | JGI IMG/M metagenome (GOLD analysis project Ga0209614, IMG submission 185484) | Hot spring sediment bacterial and archeal communities from California, USA to study Microbial Dark Matter (Phase II) - Blank Spring... ... | reverse complement strand
GACGGTGCTTGGGCCATCCTCTTTTTTAAAAGTTGATCGAGGTCGGTCTAGTTCAGGTTGCCTCTCAACCGCCTCCAAACTCCTCTGGTTCTCCCTCTCTCTCCAGCTTGACATTTACCGGATTCTCAAATGGGAACTCGCTGGAGTTTTGTACCGGAAACCAGTCTCATAAATGATTTTTAGCCCCTGTGGGGCGGGTCGGGTGCGTCATTTGATTTTGTCCAATCGCATATGCCTCCGGGGACATTTTTTCGAGCCAAATGGGCGCGAAACGGCTCGTTGGATGTGGAAACTGGTTTTTGCCGGCAAAAACACGGGTTAAATTGAGGTAGGTTGAGCAAAAGTAGATGTTTGCCTGTCAGATTCAAATGACGCACAGTTTAGCCAGAAAATCATTTATGAGGCTCTGGCGAGTTGTATATAGGTCATGGCTATAGCTATAACGGCCTGGTGGACGACGTGCGCATTTGGAACGTAGCCCGCACACAAGCCGAAATCAGGGTCAAGATGAACCGGGCGCTGACCGGCAGCGAATCGGGACTGGCGGCCTACTGGCCGTTCGATGAAGGGACGGGCGGCACCGCCCACGACCAGACGGCCAACGGCAACGACGGCACGCTCGTCAATGGACCGGCGTGGGACCCCGACAATGGACAGATCCATACCCGCCGGGTCTCGAGCACCGGCGCGCTTTCCGGCGTGGAGCACTGGCTGTACGCGGGCAAGGATGATCGCTACGCCGACCTGGCCTGGACCGGCGACCGGTACATCGTCGCGTGGGAGAACGCCAGTAACAGCGGCGACGTCTGGGCCGCGTACATCAATGCCGATGGCGACTACGATCCCACCAGCGTCCAGGCCGTGGCTGTTACTGGCGCCAAGGAGGAGCAGCCCCAGGTGGCTTACAACCCCGACATCGGCAAGACGCTGGTCGCCTATCGCATCAACGGCGACGCCGTGCGCGGCAGACTGGTGCAGGGCTACAACATCTCCAATGCGTTCGACATCGGTGAGCGAGGGACCGACAACGCCCTCGATTACCCGCGCGTGGCCTACGACCCCGTCCACGCGAGCTGGGTGGCCGCCTGGAGCGCCAGGACCGGCGACGGGCGCTCCGCCGTCAACTTCCAGGCGCTGCGAGGCGACGAGCCAGGGCCGGCGCTGAGCTTTGACGGGGTGGTGGGAGATTACGCTATCAGGAACCCGCTCAACAACGCCCCTATCACCGAGACCACCGTCTCCTTCTGGATGCGCTCCGGCGACACGACTAATCAGGGTACCCCCTTTTCCTATGCCACCTCCGGGAGCGATAACGAGTTCCTGATCTACAATTACAACAGCTTTATCATCCACCGAGGCGCAAGTTATGTCGACACCGGCGTCTCGGCCAATGATGGTGAATGGCATCACATCGCCGTCACTTGGCGCGACTCTGATAACCAGGTCAGGCTATACAAAGACGGCGTTCTCGCCTACGACGGCACCCTGGTGGCCGGCCCAATGGTCGCTGGCGGTAGCGTGGTGTTGGGACAGGATCAGGACGGTGTCGCCGGTGGCTTCCAGGCCATCCAGGCCTTCAAAGGCTCCCTGGACGAAGTTCGCATCTGGAACGTGGTCCGTACGCAAGATCAGATCCGGGCGGATATGCACCGGACACTGCGCGGGGATGAACCGGGACTGGTGACCTACTGGCGGCTCGACGAAGGGACAGGCTCCACAGCTTACGACCAGACGGCCAACGGCAACAATGCCCTGCTCTACGGGCTGGAGTGGACGACGGACCGCGTCCCGTACCCCGTCTACAGAGCCGGGTCCCGGCAGCAGTACACCTGGCCGTCGGCGCTCTCGCCCCAAGGAGATTCCCTGGCTTGTGCCCCAGCCTTAGGATCGCGTTTGCTCTGGCTGCGCTTCGACGAAGCCCCCGGCGCAATCAAGTTCTCCGATGACTCCTTCAACAGCAACGCCGGTTCCTGCGCTGGGACGACCTGTCCTGACGCGGGCGTCGTGGGCCACGAGGGCGCAGGGCTGCGCTTTGATGGGGTGGATGACTATGTCGATCTGCCAGACACTCTCGATGACGTGACCGACTTTACCTTCGCGGCCTGGGTCCATTGGCAAGGAGGTGGCGCCTTCCAGCGCATCTTTGACTTTGGTCAGGACGCCAACACATACATGTATCTGACGCCGAGTGATGGAACATACATGCGCTTTGCAATCACGACTGGGGGTGCAAACGCAGAAGAGCGGCTCACCACTGACGCGCTCCCCACGGGCCAATGGGTCCATATCGCTGTTGTCCTGGACGGTGTCACCGGCACGCTTTACGTGAACGGCAGCGCCGTGGACAGCCAGACCATCACCTTGAACCCTGCAGACGTCGTCGGGGAGAATATGTGGTTAGGGAGATCCCAGTATCCTGCGGATCCCTACTTTGGCGGCCTGCTGGACGACGTCCTTGTCTTCCGCAGTGCATTGTCCGCACAGCAGATCGAGAGGCTCTACGATGGCTCGTATGACGCCGCGTGCACCCTGACCACAAACGACGCGCCGTGGGCGGGAGACCCGTACAGGAACCTCTACGCCAATCAGCTCAGCCTGCGCTGGCCGGCGCGGTGGATGGGCGTGGTCGAGTCGCCCGAACCGGTGATCGTCCCGGTGACCATTGACGCCGATCCACCTATTACTTCCACCGTCACCTCGCTGGCCGCTGGCCAGTATGTCCAGGGGGCCGGGCAGACGCTCATCATCGGCGGCGTCGCGGAGGACCTCAATTCCGGCATCGCCGCCGTCGAGATCAGCATCAACGGCAGCGCCTGGGAGATGGCCAGCGGCGCCGAGTCCTGGGCCTATGATTGGCAGGTTCCAGTGACGGCGGGAGCGTACACCCTCCGCACCCGCGCCACCGACGCGGTGGGCCACGTCTTCACAGAGATAGCCGGGATCACGGTTTTCGTGGATATCTATCGCCCGGAGGTCACCTACTCCATATCAGCCGGCGACATCATCACCGCTCCGCAGAACGCCGAGGGCCGCTGGATCGTCCCGCTGGACGGCGCCGTCGAGGACCGGCTCGACTTCGGCGCTCTTGGCAGCGGCGTCGCCGCGGTGGAAATCATGCTAGAAGGGACGGGCGCCGTCGCCGGGCAGGGCTGGCAAACGGCGACGCTCTCGTCACCAGGCGCTCAGGCCTCGAACTGGAGCCTCGATTACGTGCTCCCCTTGCACAACAACGACAAGGATTCCATGCCCAACCCGACCGGCGAATACACCTTCCTCGTCCGCGCCACCGACAACGTGGGCAACCGCACCGCCTCCTTCACCGGCATCCCCCTACGGATAGATAACACCCCGCCCGTGGCCGACATCACCTACACCGGCCCCTCGGCCAACGTCATCACCCAGACGCTGGCCATCGGCGGCGTCATCACCGATCCCGGCGTCGTCGCCAGAGGGGTGGCGGGGTTGGAGATCGCCTACACACCGGTCGAGCTGATCAGCTCCCATCCGATTTCGGAGCTGCTCTCTCTGATGAGCTGGCTGCCGGTCGACATGGCCGGGCCGGGCGTGGGCGTCACGCGCACCACCTGGAGCCACACCGTCCCCGACGGCCTGGAGGGCATCTATCAAATCGACCTGCGCGGCGCCGACATGATGGGCAATCGCAACGACGATATGGCGTCGTGGGGGCACTGGCGCGGCGAGATTGACACCCTGGCCCCGCGCGTGCAGGTAGACTTTTGGCAGGCGGGAACAGGCGACACTGCCCGCACCCAGTACACCTGCCGGGCCGAGGATTTCAGGCTCGACGAAGGCGCCTTCCAGTGTCCGTGCCCGGTGCTGCCCGCTGACCGGAGCTATTACGACACCCCCTGGTGGCGCACCTGGGTCAGCGATACCACGCAGCTTTACCGCATCGAGACCTCGTGCGTCGTTCCGAGGCACCGATCCGCCTCGACGGCCTTTGTGGATGCCTGCGATCTCTACGGACATTGCAGCCACGACGAGCCTGGCATCATACTGTTGGCCATCCAGTCTATCACCAGCCCTCTCGAGTCGGTGATCTTTACGCCCACGTACGGCATCGTGCTGACGGCGACCGATCCCATCAGCGTCGCTGGGGGCGTCTACGCCGAGCGCGCGTTGGGGCTGAAAGCGCTCACTGTCACGGTGGATAGCACCGCCGTAATCTATACAAAAACGTGGGCCTCCAGCACGAGTTGGGGCGAGACGTGGGCCACCACCTGGATCACGCTTACCGAAGGCCCGCACACGTTGACCTCGGTGGCTGCCGACCATCACAACTATGTGCAGACCGACACGCACCCGATCACCGTCGTCGTGGACACGTTGGCCCCCGAGATCGCTGTCTCCACCGCCGTACTGACCACCGCGCACCGTCTCTCCTACGGACGGGTGGCGCTCACCGGGCTCTACACCGAGACGGGCGGCGTGGACGCCATCCGCGTGCGGGCAGACGCGCCTGGTTCCGGCGCAGGGCCGTGGGGCGATGCAGCCGCGATCAATAGCACGAACTGGCGCTACGCCTGGTACCTCGACGAGGAGCCGGACGGCAAGACGTATACCGTCACTGCCGTCATCACCGACGTGGCGGGACGGAGCGCGTCGCACACCGACATGGTCGTGGTAGACCTGTCGCCGCCGGCGCCCGTCACCGTGACGCTGGCCTATACCGACAGCCTGGGCGCGCTCACAACGCTTGTCCCGGGGCAGACCATCCGCGACAAGCTCTTGCCCACGCTGGTGATCACCTGGACCGCCAGCAGCAGCAGCGATCTGAGTCGCTACTACGCCGGCTGGACTGAGAGTGAGACACCGGCCCTGTCCGAACTGGACCTATGCCCGCTGACCCGTCGCCACGAGCAGCCGGCAGGCGAGGCCCAGGTGTTCTACGCTCACGTCGTCGCTGAAGATGGGTACGGCAACCAACAGTGGCACACCCTCGGGCCGATCTACACCGACTTCACCACCACCCCGGATTACATCACCGACCTGAGCTACCCCGGCTGGATGGAGAGTGCGTGCACGCAAGTCGGCGCCGACCGCGAGCTGATGCGCAATGCCTACCGGGGGCAGGCCCTCACCGACACCCAGCGGATGTACATGACGTGGGATGGCGGCGGACTACGGCTGGCCTGGAGTGGCGCCAACTGGGGCGATCCTGCGTCGGGGGCGCCTGGCGACGGCGACCTGTTCATCTACTTCGACACCGGAGAGCCGGGCGGCGCTGTCACCGCTTACGATCCGTACACCGCGGCGACGGGCAGTGTCGGCCTGCCAACGCAAGGCGGCCATCAACTGGAAGCCGATTACCTGATCTGGGTGAAGGATGCGCTCACAGCCGAGCTGCGCTACTGGAGCGGAAGCGAATGGGTGTTCAGCGCCACACTCTCGAGCGATCAATACAGACTGGATACCACGCTGAAACCGCCCGTCACCGACCTGTACGTGCCCTTTGACCTGCTGGGCATCGCCAATCCATCCGCCGCCGCGCTGAGGATGGCGGCCCTGGCCAGTGATGAGGACACACTGCGGCTGTGGGCCGCGATGCCCGAAAAGAACCCCCTCAGCAGTGAGCGGGTGCTCAACACACCGGGAGCCATTGATCCTGTCCAGCAGTTTGCCCTCACCCAACAGTACGAATGGACGACGCTGGGAGCGGGCCAGTGTCCCAACGCCGGTCAGTTCACGGACGCCGACCTGCTGGTGGACCTCACCGCCGACCCGCCAGGAGTCGAGGTGGGCGACCTGAAGCACGATCTGCTCTACCTGACGCCCGGCGCGCCGCTGGATGCGGACCTGGACGGCGAGCCGGATATGCATCTACCCCTGGACACGCTCCCCGACCTCGTCGGCCAGGGCCAGGTCATCACCTACACCGTCCACTATGCCAATGAGGGAACAGAGGTCGCGCCGGGCGTGCTCGTCACCGTTACCGCCCGAGGCGGGTTGCAGCTTGGCAGCAACCCGCTGGTGCTCGACCTGGGCGATGTGGGCGCGGGCGACGAGGCCACCATCCAGTTCAGCGGCGTGGTGGACACCTCGGTCTACACCCGCTCCCTCGAGGTGAACGCCGTCGTGGCGGACGACATTCATGACGCCTTCGATTGGCTGTGGATCCAGCATGACGTGGACACCGTCGCGCCGGCGACCGTCGAGATCGTGGCCCCGCTGCGCTACATCAAGCCCTACACCAACACCGTGCGCGGCACGGTCTACGATCCCTCCGGCGTGCCCACGATTACGCTGGAGGCGCAGACCGTGCCCACCGGCACGCTGCTCCCAACTACATACTGCACCGACCCAACACCCGACGACGGCCAGTGGGCGTGCGCCTGGAATAGTGGCGCGGCGGACGACGGCGATCAGTTCAGGTTGCGCGCCCTGGCCACGGATCGCTTCGGCAATGGGCCCACCGTCGGCAGTTGGGTGACGCTCACCGTGGACGCCTTCCCCCCCACCATCACCCTCGATGCGGCGTCCGAGGTGGCCTTGTTGGGCGCTGTGTTAGGCCCCGGTGAGTCCATTCTTCTCACCGGGCAGGTGGAGGACGACCAGCAGGCTAAAGGAGCGGAGATCTGCTTTACGCAGGCGTATGGCCAGTACTGTGAAGGCATCCAGGTGTACCCGGGCGACGCCACCACCGGCGCCTGGAGCTATGCGCTCCGGGCGGTGGGCAAACTGGATAACCAGACTCAGAGCTTTGCCCTCTACGGCTTGGATGGCGCGGAAAACCGCTCCGCTCCGCTCGACCGCGCCTACCAGGTAGATACGGTCCCGCCGGTGGTGACGATCACCCTGCAGGTGGACTATCTCCCGGCGGCAGTTCCCACGACAGTCCTGGGCGGCATGGTCAGCGATGGCAGCGGCGTCGGCGAAATGTACGTGAGCGTGGAGACGCCCGGAGGCAGCAGTTCCTGGGATCGCGTCGTCCCCGTTGGAGGCGATTGGAGCTACACCCTTTATCCCCAGGAGGCCGGCCGTTACACCTTGAGGGTCAAGGCACGGGACTTGAAGGGCAACGTCAGCGAGTATGGGCCGTTCGAGGTGATTGTCGGTGTCGTGCCCATCGCCGGCCTGACTGCGAGCAACGACGGCCCTACGCCGCTGGGCCAGGTCACCACGCTGACGGCCACCGTCACGGCGGGCACCAACGTGACCTACACGTGGGTCTTTGGTGATGGAGCGTTAGGCAGCGGCGCCGTGGTGACCCACACGTATCCGAACATTGGCCTCTACACGGCGACCATCACCGCCAGTAACAGCGTCGGTCTGCTCACCGCCACGACGACGGTTTCCGTCATCAGCGTGGATCGCTACATCTACCTGCCGCTCGTGCTGAGGAATCACTGACGGTCACGGAGGCGCATTTCTGCGGCCCAGGCAGAAGCGGCATGCGACGGCGGCTGATCAAGCGGGCCGAGTGTCGGCGGGGAGGATGGCGCCGAACAGGGATTGGGCATCGGCCAATTGTTCGGACGTCACCTGGGCGCTGCTCAGGTCCGCGCTGCTCAGGTCGGTCTGGAACAGGATGGCTTGGGAGAGGTTGACCGCGCGCAGATTGGCGTTGCTCAGATCGGCCGCACTCAGGTCGGCGCCTGTCAAATCGGCCCCAACCAGGTTCGCTCCCCGCAGTTTGGCCTGGAACAGAAATGCTCGGTTCATAGCGGCGTCCCGTAGATCGGCGCCGGCCATGCTCGCGCCGGTCAGGGTGGCGTCGCTCAGGTTAGCCTCTATCAGATCCGCCCCGATCAGATCGGCGCCGCTCAACTTGGCGCCGCTCAGGTCGGCCCTGCTCAGGTTAGCTCCTCGCAAGATGGCGCCGCTCAGGTTTGTCCCACGCAGGATGGCATCGCGCAGGCTATTGGCGAGCAGGTGAGCGCCTTCCAGGTCAGCGCCGGAGAAATCCCGTTCACCCGCTCGATACCGTTTGACGAGTTCTTGTCCATCCACGATGTGTCCAGTCCTCACGAGATTATATGCCGACGACTTGTAGCAGGTGGCCGAGCCTATCCAACCTTCGACGCCTGATGTTTGACGCCTAGTTCACAACTCCCTTGAAGCAGGCGGCCAGGCAGATACTCTACGATCAGATTTGTTCAAAGTGAGACGCGTCCACTACAAAGATGGTGGCACGGTGTTGATTGGGGTCGGAAGTACGGCATGTCTCACGCAAGATGGAGATGACGGCCTGGACGTGGGCTTCTTCCACGCCGATGAGCAGCGTGACGTTGCCCCGATGCAGAAAGCCGCCGGTGCTGGCGACGCGGGTGACGCGGTAATGCCGGTTGGTCAATTGGTCAATTACCGGACTGGCGTCCGCATCACTGATAATGGCAATGACGAGTTTTATTCTTTCCACCGATTCACCTGGATTGTTCACAGTTGTTCAAACCCCTCGACGGGCAGCACAAAGATGGTGGCTCCGCCTTCTTCCGCCTCGATGATCATGGGCTGGATTTCGAGCAAAGGGGCCTCGACGTGGGCCGGGATAAAGCGCCGCCGGGTGGAACAGCACTCTCGAAGATGGTTTAGCAAGCGCGGCAGCCGGGACTGATCGAGACCGATGAGCAGTGAGGTGGTCGCTTCCCGTACAATCCCCCCACCAGAGTCCACTTGAGTGACGTAAAATCCCTGGGCTGTCAGATCGTCCGTCAGTTGGTCGGCCTGCGAGCCAGATATGGTGACGATGACCAATTGGTTCACCTGATTGCGCGGCGGCACGTCTTCCCCCTTTTCCCTCTTGGGACGTAACTGCCTAAAGTGCGTCGCACCTGAGCAGTTTTGGAACTTGATTGTACCAGATTTCATAGAATTGGGAAGCCGGCCGCTGGGTCATCTATTTGGGCCATCGGGGTGACGGCCCGCTTGATACGCTGCTCGGTCTCGGCGGCCATGGCTGGGCTGGCCAGCTCACGACGCGCCTCGAGTCCGTTCAGTCGTCGGCCGGCCTCGTAGGTGGACTGGGCCAACGGGCACAAAGACCGGTTCGGAGGGCGCCAGGTCACTGATCGGGCCCCACAGCGTGGCCCGGCGGCAAAAGTCGTAGATGGTGGGAGTGTGCAGCAGGATCAAGTCCACAGACGGTAAAGATTGTAACACGTCCTGACCGTCTGCACAAATTGTCGTTTTAATTCAACGTCCGACCATCCGAGGGTGAACCGCCTACCACGGTGAACTGCCGCTGCAGGGGTGCGTTCAACGTCGTAGGGAGGGGATTCCAGGCGTCCGCTCTCTGCTGTGCACTTGGCGCGACTACGATTACAGGGGGATACGTGGTCTGGGGCATCGCTGGCTGCATGTGTGAGGTGTGCTCTTGCTCCTCCCGGCGGCGGGTGACAGAGACGATGAGCAGGCTGGTGGGCAGGGCCGCTCCCACGCCGCACACTGCCCCCGCCAACACGGCCAGCGCCTCGTCGCTCAACCGGTTGCCGATGACGAGCGCCAGGGTCACGACAAGGGCCAGCACGACCGCACCTCCGAACACCTTTAGTCGGCCCCACCAGTCGTTCTGGGTGTGGGTTCTCGATTCCTCCATCGTCATGATTCTCCTCTGACCACGGTGGGCAGTCGACTCATCAGCCAGGGCAGCGTGACGTGAGGGGAACGTCCAGAGGATACACCGTTGGTGCGATCTGCGTGTTGGTCCTCCAATTCGTCTCGCACGTCCCATTCCCCACTCCTGACGGCCGCCACCATCTCCCGGATCTCGGCGGGGGAGACGTGGGCGACCTGAAAGCGGGTCACCCGTCCCTCGGCCACGGCCAGGAAATCCCCCCGTCCCGTCAGCCGTTCGGCTCCCGTGCCGCTCCACCCGGTGGCGGTGCGGGCATCCTCGGCGCTGGTCACTCGCCCGACCAGCCGGACCGGGAAATTGGCCTTGACCAGCGGCCCCAGCACAGCGCTGGTAGGCTTTTGGGTGGCTGCTACGACGTGAATGCCCGCCTCTCGCCCGCGCTGAGTCAGCCGGGTCAGGGCTTCTTGCACCTCTTTGCCTCCCACCATCAACAGGTCGGCCAGTTCGTCTATGACCACCACGACGTGGGCGCCGTCGTGTGGCAGGGCGCGCCGTTCCATAAACCGGACCAGGCTTTGGAGGGCCTCCGCTGCTTCCTCAACTTGCCAGATGACGGGGCGCGCCAGGTGGGGCAGCCCCTCGAAAGGGCTAAAAGCGCAGTGCTTGGGATCGATCAATATCATGGCAAGCCGCGCGGTCTGGCCTCCGTTGGAAGGGCGGTGCTGATTGGGCGTCCCGTTCGCCATCGCCAGGCTCAGCACGATGCTCTGGAGCAGCACCGTCTTGCCCGATCCGGTCGTCCCGGCGACCAGGATGTGGGCGACGTCGGGAGAGGGCAGGCGGATGAGCAGGGGGACGCCGTCCTCGGAGAGTCCCAGCGCGGCGGTGATGGGGGGGATAGCGGGTTGATGGGTAGTCGGGTCGGTGAGTTGGTGGTACAGGGGCAGCAGGCGCACCGGCTGGGGGTCGTCGCGTGGGATCTCGACGTCCACGGCGGCCCCGCGCCGGGATACGCGGCAGTTGGATACGTCCAGGGCCGCGGCCAGCTCTTCGCTCAGGCTCTTGATGTGCGAAATCTTGGCTCCCACGGCGGGCAGCACCTGGAAGCGCACCCAGCGGGGTGTGACGGTTCCCCCAGTGACCCGTGCCTCCACCTTGTGGAGCGCCAGCACGGCCTCGATTCTATCGGCTTGAAATTCCAGTTGCTTGCGCATTCCTCCTCCATAAGTCAGATTCACCATGTGGTCACCCAGGCCGGGCCTGTATCAATCTGCGGGTTCAATGCTCAGCAGGGGCCGTGATGTCGAGTTTCAGAGCGCTGCGCAGAGAAACACAAAGCCATTCACACCGTGTTTTCTCGGTGGTCCTCTGTTCAAACCAGGATGGCCTAAGTAAAAGTATAGAACGTCCGTTCTATTTGTCTGAGGGTGAATTATACTTGTACGAGGGGATCAGGACAAGTCAAGTTGAAGGATATATCCCCAAATTAAGGGGGATATTGAGGGTATTTTTCCCAAGTTTCCCAAATCGTTTCCTCACGTCGTTTGTGGGGCGTTGTTCTCGGGCCAGGGGTGCTCTTGGTACGGATTGCGGCATGGTGCGCCCAGGCAGTAGGCGACCCGCCGGGCCGTCAGGTCGGCCACCAGGGACCAGAAGGTGGCCTGGTTGGGTTGATGGTGGCACACCGGCACCGAGTGGTCGCGCAGCAGCTCCTGGGCCCAAGCCCAGCCAGCGGCGGCATCGCGGGGACTGTCTCTGCCGATGCGCGCCTCGATCCACTGGGCCCGCTCGACGTGGTCGGTCAGGTTTCGGCGCCCGTGGAAGGAGCGCATGTCGGGTGAGCGATAATAGTTGGTGATGACCAGGCCCGTTCCCTGGGGGCGGTAGATGTGGACGCGTCCCGGGTAGGTTTCCGCAGCGATCATATCTTGGGGATCAGCGATCAAATAGTTGAAGGGGGAGAGGAATGACATCTCTTGCATCTGGACTGCCGCTTCTTGGGCGGTGCGACAGGTTTCCAGGAGAATGCGAGGGATCAGGTAGGGCGGCAGCCCTGGAAGGACCCGCTCGGCGATTTGGGCCCGAATGGTGTGCACGCTCACGAACAGTCCGTACTGATTGACGCCGTCGTAACAACTGCCGATGAAGCCGGCCTGGGTGCCGAGTGAGGCCAGATACCCGGTGGGAAAGAGACGCCGCAGATACCTCTCTCTGCGGCTGTAGAGGAAATCGTGGTTGCGACCGATCAGCACGTGGCCATCGGGCAGGCGGAGGGCAAAGGTGGTGCAGCCGGGCAGCACCCCTTCCGGCAGATTGTTGGAGACGTGGGGCAGCACCTCTTCCCACGGGCGGCCCTGGGCGGCCGCGTATCCCCGGAACTCGTCCAGCAGCGCAGGGTGGAAGCGCGCAAGCTCATCGGCGCAGGCGCGGGCAAAGGCCAGCTCTGTCTCTCGATCCCGCCAGTTCTCCACCGGTCGCAGGTCCGTAGCGATGCCCATCTGGTAGCCGATGGTATAGTGATTGCCGCTCAGCTCAAAGATGCGGTAGTCGGCGGTCTGTTCTTGGCGCAGATCGGCGGCTGTGTCAATCATAGTCGGGACGCCTGTGGGCGGTGCTCTCGTTCACCCCTTCGACTCGATGGCAGTTGACCAGCGCGAAAAGCAGATTGGACATCACGCCCTGCCTTCCACCTCGCGTCCCGCCTTGGCCCACGCCGCTTGAGCGTCCTTGTACCCCATCTTGTAGAGCCGCTCGTGATTGTCGGGGACGTAGCGGATAATGTCGGCAATGGGGATCGGGCACTGAGGGGAGATGATGACCGGGGAGGCGATCTCTTGGTGATCGAGGGGCGCGTCCCCGGGCGGGGTGCCGAATGAGGACTGGGCCTGTTCGAGCAGTCGAGTCCTGAGCTGCTCGTTCTCCCGTTTCAACCGGGCGTTTTCGATGCTCAGCCGGACCACCTGGTTGGTGCGGTGGAAGAGTTTCAGGTCGGCCTGGAAGGAGGCCAGCAGCGCCCACTCGAAGGCGGCCTGGGCGGCGGTCAGAAGGCCGGTCAAGCCACCGACGGGGGTGTAGCGGGGTCGGTTCGTCTCGTCCTCCCAGGGGGTCATCAGCACCACGATGATGTCCTCGGCTCCGGCATCTATGGCCGGTCCCAAGGGGGTATTGGCCACGGTGCCTCCATCCCAGAACGGTACGTCACCGATCTTGGTCGGCGGGTAGATCAGGGGGATGCTGCAACTGGCCAGGATGTGATCCAGGCTGATGGACACGTGCTCGCAGTGGCTGCCCCTGGCGGGGTCGGGGCTGTTGCCAAAGACGCGCAGGCGTCCCGTCTCCATCTCGACGACGGTGAGACGGAGGTGCTTGGCGGGTGATGGCTGGTTGATGCGGTCGAGGTCAATCCATTTCTGCTCGACCAGGGTCCTGCGCAGGGGCGCGGTATCCAGCAGGTGATCCCATTTGTCCAGCAAAAAGGTTTCCCAGGCGCGCCGCTGCACATCGTCCGTCTCCAGCCGCCGCCACAGCGACCACAGGGAGTAGGCGGTGTGACCGGAGGCAATCGCCGCGCCGTTCACGGCGCCGATAGAAGTGCCGACGATGATGTCGGGAAACCACTCGTGTTCCTCCAGAAAGCGGAGCACCCCCACGTGGTATGCCCCCCGTCCGCCACCGCCGGAGAGCACCAGGGCTCGTACAGCGTCTGATTTAGACATCGGTCACCTCCTCATTCAAGGCCTGTTCAATCTGCTTCAGTATATATCACGTGGGGCTGGTTGCCAAGTGGTGAACGGCCGCCCCGACGGAAAATCTCCATCACATGTCAACATTCTCTTAACAACTTTTGAACATGCCCATGGTATAATCTGGTCAAACTTGAAAGGAGGCTTCAGATGTGGAAAAAGATAGGTTCGAGTGTGTTGGTCGTGATGGTGGTGGCGTTGGGAGTCGTGGGCGTGGCATTGGCTCAGGATTCTACGCCTCCCGCCGCTGAGGGTTCGCCTCCCGGTCCGGGATTCAGAGGCCATAGAGGCGCGAGGATGGAATCCATCGCCGAGGTGCTGGGAATGACGGCCGAGGAGTTGTTCGCAGCCGTGGAGGAAGGACAGACCATGGCCGAGCTCGCCGCTGCTCAAGGCGTCGAGTTGAGCGAGGTGGTGGAGGCTCTCGTGGCCCCGCGCGTCGAGCAGTTGGTGCAGGCGGTGACCGATGGGCGCCTGACCCAAGAACAAGCGGATCGGCTGCTGGAATTCGCCACCGAGTACATGACCTGGCGGTTTGAAAACTTGAGCCTGGGTTGGGGTGGTTTGGATGGGGTCGGCGGTCTGGGTGGCCTGGGCGGACGTGGGGGACGCGGAGGACGCGGTGGTCCTGGCGGCCCTGGTGGCCACGGTGGATGTGGAGGTGGTCGCTGGGGGAGCACTCCAGAACAGCAAGAACCCCCTGTTGATACCGGCCTCTAGTCCGCGTATTCGGGGAATTCCTGGATAAAGGAATAGGGCGCAGAAAGGACAGCGGCTCCAGTTGCCACGGGCGACTGGAGCCGTTATAATATCACGGATTTCCCATCACGGGTTGTGCCGATATGAAAGTATTGATCGTTGACGACGAACTGCGCATCGTCCAGGGGGTGCGCAAATATTTCGAGCAGGCCGGCTTCGAGGTCGTGTCCGCGCACGACGGGCCCGCTGGCCTGGCCAAGGCCCGCGCCGAAGGCCCCGATCTGATCGTGCTGGACCTGATGCTGCCTGGTATGGACGGATTGGACGTCTGCCGGGCGCTGCGGCGCGAGTCGGACGTGCCCATCATCATGCTGACCGCCCGTGTCGAAGAGACCGACAAGCTGATCGGGTTGGAGCTGGGGGCCGATGATTACGTCACCAAGCCCTTTAGCCCGCGCGAACTGGTGGCCCGCGCCCGGGCTGTCCTGCGGCGAGTGAAGGGGATGGGCGGATCCTCCCTCGCATCGTCGCGGGAGACCTATCGTTTTGGCGAGGTGCTCTTCGACACATCGGCCCGGCACTGTGTCGTGGATGGCAAAGTCGTCTCCCTCACCCCCATCGAGTTCGATCTGCTGTACGCGCTGGTGCGGCACAAGGGGCAGGTCCTCTCTCGCATGCAACTGTTGGACGCAGCCCATCTCGGATCCTACGATGGAGCCGAACGCACCGTGGACGTCCACATTCACAATCTGCGGCGCAAGGTGGAGCCAGACCCCTCGAATCCTCGTTACATTCTGACCGTCTTTGGGGTTGGATATCGGTTTGACGATCGGGTGGACGAATGAAACACAGTCTGCGCACCCGCTTGACCCTCAGTTTCCTGCTGGTCATCGTCGCCACCGCTGGTCTCGTCGTGCTGCTGGCAAACCGGATCACTGCCAACCGGCTCACGTACATGGTGTCCCACGCTGGTCGGTTGAAGGCCCAGCGGTTGGCTCCCTTGTTCGCCAATTACTATGTGCAAGTGGGCAGTTGGGATGGGGTCGAGGCGTTGATGGCTGATCTTTTCACCGTGCAGTGGTCGCATGGGATGCGGGGATTCGGTCAGCAGGGCGGACGGATGCCGATGATGGGCATGATGGGCACGACGGAGGCAGAGGACGAGAGATTGTTCCTGGTGGATGGGGCCGGTCAGATCGTCGCCATCAGTGTGGGGCAGAACGACGACGTCCGTCTCTCTCCTGACAGTTTGAACCAGGGGGCCCCGATCCTGGTCGCGGGGCAGCCGGTGGGCCGGCTGATCGTCGCTTCCAGCCTCGGCGGACTGACGGCTAACCAAACCTCCTTTTTGAGACAGGTCAACTGGCTGATGGTGCTGGCGGCTCTCGTCGCCGGACTGGCGGTTTTGATTGTTGGATCCTTCCAGGCCCGCCGCATCGTCGCCCCGGTGCGGGAGCTGGCGCAGGCGGCCCGCCGTGTCGCCGATGGGGATCTGTCGCAGCGGGTGCGCGTCACGTCGGAGGACGAACTGGGCGAGATGGGCGAGGCCTTTAACAGGATGGCGGCCGAGTTGGAGCGGCAGCACGAACTCCGTCACCGGGCGATGACCGACATCGCCCACGAACTGCGCACCCCGCTCAGCGTCCTGCAGATTGACATCGAGTCCATCGAGGACGGGCTGACCGACCCCACTCCTGAGGTGATCGCCGGGCTGCGGGAGGAGGTGGTGCTGCTCAAGCGATTGGTCGAGGATCTGCGCATGCTCTCGTTGGCCGAAGCGGGCGAGTTACAGCTCGAGTTGGAGCCGGTGGACGTTGCCGCGCTGGTGCGGAGCGCGGTCGAGCGGGGACGGGCGGCGGCGCGGGAGAAGGGCGTGACCCTCTCCGCGGACGTATCTGGTCCGCTGCCCCCCGTCCTGGGAGACGGTCATCGCTTGATTCAGGTGTTGCTCAATCTGCTTTCCAATGCGCTACGCCACACTCCCCCCGGCGGTCAGGTGACCGTCATCCTGCGGTCGGCCGGCCAGGGGGTCCACGTGGTGGTGCGAGATACCGGGGAGGGGATTCCGGCCGATGCGCTGCCGCACCTGTTCGAGCGCTTCTACCGGACGGACCAGGCCCGCAGCCGAGACGCTGGCGGCAGCGGGCTGGGCCTGACCATCGCCCGCAGTCTGGTCGAGGCCCACGGAGGGCGCATCTGGGCCGAGAGCGAACCGGGAGCGGGCAGTACGTTCACCATCGCGCTGCCCACGGTGGAATATGGGGAGGAAAAGGGGTACTGATGGGTGTAGATTGGAACGCCCTGCTCTCGACCTTTGGCCTGATTTTCCTGGCCGAGTTGGGCGACAAGACCCAACTGGCGGTGGTGACGCAGGTGTGTAAATTTCGCCGCCCGTGGGCGGTTTTCTGGGGCGCCAGCCTGGCCCTGACGGCGGTCACGGCCCTCGGAGCCTGGGGCGGGCAGGTGGCGAGTCAGTTCATCCCGGCTTCCATCCTGCGCATCGTCGCGGCGCTGGCGTTCGTCGTGATGGGCGTGCTCATTGGGCGGGAGGCAATCCGGGCACGATCCAGTGGCAGTGAATGGGATGCAGCGTGTGAACCCGGCTGTGACGAGGGGGAGAGGGGGACGGGTCGCGTACTGATCTCTGCCCGGGACTGGCGAGCGTTTGCCTCGACCTTGGGCCTGCTGTTTGTGGCCGAATTGGGGGACAAGACACAGCTCGCCGTCCTCAGCCTGGCGGGCAAGTACGAGGATGGCAGCTCTGTCTTGTTGGGAGGAGCGCTGGCGCTGACGGCAGTGACCGGGCTGGGCGTCGTCGGCGGGCAGGGTTTGTGCCGGCTCATCCCGGAGCGCTGGCTGCTGTTCGTCTCGTCCGCGGCCTTTGTGGTGATGGGGATCTTGGTGGGCGTGGGGGTGTTGTGAGACGCGCGTGAGGCCAGCCCGGTGTGACGTTGGGCCTCACGTGGCGCATCGTCCCCATCGGATCACTCGACATAGATTTCGACCATCTCTTGGTCCTCTTCGTCCATCACCTCGACCATCTTGCCGACCATCCCGCTGGACAGCAGGGTCTCCAACTCTTCCATATCCAAACCCTCGAACTCTTGCGGGGCGAATCGTTCTGCCATGCGCAGCCCCACGTTCACTAGGCCGATAGGGATCGTCACGTTCACTTTGGGAGTGCCGGACTGCATGTCCGTCACCTGGACGCGCAGATACCGGTTGCCGCTGCCCGACGCGGGGACGCCCGGCGGTGTGCGGGCTCCCCCATCCAGTGCGCGGAGCAGGGTGGCCGCTTCGTCGGGTGTGATCTTGTCCTCTTCCAACATCTTGAGGATTTTCAGTCTTTCTTCACTGGTCGTCATAGGTTGCCTCCTAACAAAAATAGACCTGGACTTGTTCCTTGCCAGGCCCTTCGTCCACCTGGACGAAGAAGGGATGTCCTTGGTGAATTTCTTCCTGCATCGCCAGGAGCAGTTCGTCAATTCTCATCTCCTCGATCTGAGGGACGAACGGGCGGGAGATGCGCAGGATCCAACCCACCAGGCCCAGGGGTACGGGTAGAGCCAGGAAAATGTTGGGCCCGTCGGGCTGTTGCACCCGCACGTAGAGCCACCGAGAGCGCTGCAACCACCAACCGAACAGGATGCCCAATAGGCCGAGGAGGAACAGAATCCAGCCCCAGATCAACCAGCGGGTGGCGACTTCTCGCGTGTAATAGGTGGTCAGCAAATAACCACTGATAGCGGCTAACGCGATGCCGATCCAGAGCACGAGTTGCCACACCCATCGCACCGCGATCGGCCTGGTGGTGGGCATCGTAGAGGCCGGGGAGGGTGAAGGGGCGGTTGATGGCCTGCTCCCGGCCAATCCCTCTAACTGACGCGCTCCCTCTTCGACGCTGATTTCCCCGGTCTCGATCAATCTCAATATGTGCAATCGTTCTTCCATAGCGTTCTCCTCACTCGATTGAAATCTCTGCGTGGCGTATGCGCTCCAGCAGCTTGGTTATAGTTTCCCGCTGCCCTCCACGTACTGGAGGGGAGAATTGTACCATTACTCTATTTGGACACAAACTGGTTCTGGGGATGCGCTCCCCACTGCTTCGGCGAGTGTCGACTGTCCATTGGCGTTTTCCTCAATGTTCATGAGGGGGGGGACGAAAAAGCCCACCAGTCCCATGCCCGCGCACAGCAGGCCGGCCATCAGATACCATACCTGGATGCCCAGCCAATCGGTCACCGGGCCAGCGATGGCCAGGCTAAAGGGTGAGGTGAACCAGAGCAGGCTGCTCATCATGGTGAACACCCGGCCCTGGATCTCGGGCGCGACCGTGCCCTGGAGGATGGCCATGATGGGGCCATCCACGAGGGGGATCATGATCCCTGCGACGAGAAAGCATCCCAGCGCCATCCCGAACATGTCCGCAGGCGTCTGGCTCAGCAGGATGAAGCTAAGACCTAGTACGCCGATGCCGATCATGACGGTGTAGATCTTGCGCTTGAAGCCGCCCCACATACTCAACGCGATCCCGCCCGCGACGATGCCCACCCCGGTGATCGCTTCCAGCAGGCTCAACCGGGCTGCGTCTCCCTCGAAATGGGCCTTTACCAGGAGCGGCAGCAGCGAAAAGGCGGGCGTCAGCGCGATCTTGATCACCATGGCCGTCCCTATCAGCACGACCAGTCCCGGCCAACCCCAGATGTAGCGCAGGCCAGCGCGGATGTCGGTCCATATCGAGGGCTTTTGGGATGCATCGACCCTCGCGGGGATCGGTTGGGGGATGAGCACAAAGAACAGGGGCAGGATGGCCAGCAAGGCGGTGCCGACGTCCACCGCCATCACCCCGTGCAGGGGCAGCATCTCCATCAACAGAGCGCCCAAGGGCGGGCCGGCGATGTTGAGCATGCCGTTCAGTGTCTGGTTGAGCCCCGCCACCCGTGAGAGCTGTTCCTTGGGTACCATGAGGGAGGTCGAGGCCTGCATCGCCGGCCAGTGGAAACTGCCGCCCACAGCGCGCACCAGCATGATGGCATAGATGTGCCATATTTGTACGCTCCCGGTCCAGAACGTGATGGCCAGCCACAGCGAGGCCAGCGCGACGAGGGTGTCGGCGGCGATCATCACGATGCGCCGGTTCCAGCGATCCACGTAGGCTCCGGCGATGGGCCCCAGGAGAATTTCCGGGATCAGGGCGACCAGGGAAGCGGTCGCCAGGATTGTCGCCGAGCCGGTCAGGTCGGTGAGCCACCAGACCAGAGCGAACTGGGCCGCGCGGCTGCCGATCAGCGAGAACGCTTGCCCGGTCCAGATGGTGAAAAACGGAATCTGCCATTTCGATGGTTGGGTTGAGGGTTCTATCACTGAATGCACCTCGTGGGTTAGTGGGGTGGTTTCATGATCCTGGTCGCCAGTGCCAGCAAGTCACCAGCGGTTTCCGTTCGCGGTCAGCGGCCTTCCAGCGCGGCCAAGAGTTCAGCGGCCTGTTCAGGGGTGATTTTGCCATCCTCGACCATGCGCAGCACCCGTAGGCGTTCCTCCTCCGTTGCCGGCTCCCGCTTGGGCCGGGCGGGCTGTCCGCTGACCCGCCGCCAGCGTCGTTCTGCGCGCTCGGTTCGCAGGCGGGCTTGCTCCGCCTCCCGTTCCGCCGCCTGCCGGGCCCTCTCGGCGGCGCGCTTGGTCCGCTCCAGGGTGTGATTTGTCACTTGCTCTATCTGGCGGCGCATGCGTTCGCTATCCAGGCCGCCCAGGCTTTCCTGTAGGCGCAGGTCTATTTCTGCCATTGCCTCCGAGATGCGCGCTTCGATCTGTGCTCCCAGGCCCTCCAGGTCGGTCGCAAAATCGAGATAGGGACTCTCTGTTGGGCCAGTCTCCGGCTCTGCAGGTCGGAGCGAGACGCTGCCCCCCACTGTTGCTTTCAGGTGGGCCTCGCCATCTCCCAGAGTCCCTTGCATTTCACCGCCCACATCCTCTAGGCTCAGGTCGGGGATGCGGGAGCGCACCCGTCCCCCGGCCTGCAGGGACAGGCGCAGGTCAGCATCGGGAGGAATATGAGCGATCAGGTCACTGCCGGCGTTCACCAGGTAGGTGGCTCCGGGAGAGAAGGGCGGCCCCAACCAGGCGTCCGCCCCGATTTGTTCGGTTTTCAATCCCCCGCGCACGCCCTCGGCCTTCAGGTCGCTGCCGATGTGCCGGGCGGAGAATTGCCCTTCCACCCCCCGTACTCGAGCGTCCCCAGACAGGGATTCCACTCGCAGGTCTCCGACTATATCCCGGGCATTCATGTGACCATAGATCTGTCCCAACTCGATCGCCCCGGTGACCTGGAGGATAACGTCGCCATAGACGGTGCTGACGGTGACGCAGCCTCGTACCTCCTTGATCTTGAGATCCCCCCGTACCGTCTCGACGGTGAGGGTTGAATCGGGTGGACAGGTCAACGTGCAGTCGCTGTGAATGTGCAGCGTCAGTTCTTCTCCCTCTTGTTCCAGCGTCAGGTCATCCGCCGCGCCTCGCAGGCGGATGCTGACGTGGGATTCCTCCGCGCCTCGCACAATCAGATCTCCCAGGCAGTCTGTGATAGTGATGGACGGGGCGCTCGACGTTGCAATGGTTTGTTTGAACATAGTGGCCTCCACAGAAATACTCTTGATCCTGGCGATCCCTGGTGTCTTTGTGATTGGAGAATGTTGCTCTATGAACACTCACTCTTCTAGCAAGCGCAGGGCCTCTTCTGAGGTGATTTCCTTGCGGGCCAGTTGTTCCAGCACTTTCTGCCGGAGATCGTCTTTGACTGGCTGCGCGTCGCCGATGGTATAGCCCAGGGCACGGATGATCTCGTCCAGGCGGCTGCGGACGGTGGGGTAGGAGACGCTCAACTCTTCTTGCATGCGGCTGAGCTTGCCCTCGCAACGCACGAACAACTCGACAAAGTCCAGTTGTTCGGGGGTGAGTTGAAAAAGCCGACCCATCGTAAAGCGCCCTTCCATGGTCGTGTTGCAGTTGCGACAGACCAACCGGGTGGTCATCAAGGCGTCGTGACACACGGGACATGCTGTTGGAACGGGATACATACCATCCTCCTAAATAATATTAAGTGATATATTAAAAATTATAACATATCGCTTAATTTTTGTCAATAGGGAATCATTAAAAATTGGGGGTTGGTGGTTATAAACGGAGCTGCACTGGACAAACTGTTCACTTGATGGCATAATCTGGCTATCATCAACCCACACGAAAGGACAAGGCCAATGCCCCAAGATCTGAGCAAAATTCGTGAACGGAAGGGAATGAGTCTCGATAAGCTGGCCTCTAGATCCGGCATTTCCATCGCCACGCTGATTCAGTACGAGCGCGGGGAGCAGGAAATCCCGGTCCAGGACTTGGGCCGGTTGGCCCGGGTGCTGTACGTGGACGAGTGGGACATCAACCCCCGTTCGTCTCCGCCTCCGCGCGACCAGCCGCCCTCCAAGCCGCGCCCGCCGAAACGGGACGCACCGCCCAGGGAGGGCAAGAAGGAAAAGGGGGAGCAGAAGGCAAAAAAGCCGCTCCGCCAATCTCCGCCGGCTCGGGATACCCAGATCACTCACTTGTTGACGCTGGCCGCTCGGTTTGACATTGACCGGGAGGCTTTGGAGGAAGAGATCGGCAAATCGTTGGACGAGCTGACGCAGGTGGAAGCCCGCCATTGGAACGGTCAATTTATGCGCCGCGGCGCCGAAGAAAAGCCCCCCAAGCGGCCCATTGACCGCAAGCGGGCCTATCTACCGGAGGGGGTGGATGGCTTCGAACTGGCCTACCTACAGGAGCAGCAGGAGGCTGGCGTGCCGCTCCATATCACACTCTTCGATGGGCAGACGTTCGAGGGACCGGTGGTCGGCTTTGGGCCCTATCATATTCTGATTCGCGAGCCTGACGGCGACCAGGTCACCCTTAACAAACTTGCCATCGCCTATTACCGCAAGTCGGGAGGTGCGGAATGAGCCTGGGCGATGAACTGCGGTACCAACGCGCCCTCCACGGGGGCGACGATCTGGCCGAACTTGAACAAGAGATCGGTCTTGTCCCTGGCACACTGCGCTACATGGAACAGCGCTATCGGCGCATAGGCGAGGATGACGAGGTCCTGGAGAAAATCGCCGCTTACTACGGCGTGGCCCTGGAAAAACTGCAATGGCACCGGGAGCGCTATCGCAAGGCCCTCAGCGCCTATCTGTACCAGTCCATGGAGGAAAAGACCTCCGCCCGCTTTGAACTGCGCACTGGCGAGAGGTTGAGCGGCCAGGTGCAGTGGTGGGACCTGGGCGCGTTCGGATTGAAACTGGACGGGGGAGAGAACCAGCCACTCCTCGTCGTGCAGCGTCACGCCGTGGTGGATTGGGAGGGGGCCGGAGAGGGAGACGCTTTCGCGAAAATTTCCCTGCCCTCGGGTGCGCAACGGCTCGATGACCGCTGATCAATGCGTGTGGCGCAGCCTGCAGGCGCTGACGGTGCTGGCGCTGATTGGGCCCCTCGTCCTGGTCGCGGCCCTGGTCGTGGGTTGGAACAGCTCTTGTCCTCCCCGTCTCCCCGATGGGCAGGTCGTCGAGCTTTCCCAGGATGTACTGGCTCTGCCCGGTGAGACGACGGTTCTCGTGTTGGACCACGTGGAAGGCGATTTCGGCCTGGAGGTCGAGGTGCTCCCCATCGCTGGCCCGGACTCTGGTTTTGACGGCTATGGGCTGGTGTTCCAGGCTCAGAGCGCGGCGAGTTACCTCGTCTTGGCCGTCGGCAGTGATGGCTATTATGCCGTGCTGCGGACGGTGGGTGGTGACGAGGTTCCCCTGGTGAGTTGGCAGCAGTTCCCGCACGTCCGCCGGGGCCGGCAGGTCAACCGGCTGCGCGTCGCCTGCGTCGGCTCTGTGTGTGATTTCTACATCAATGACGAATATGCCACCACCATCGAGCAGGAAATCAGGCTGACGGGGGACGTGGGGCTGTGGGTGCGCAGTTTTGGCGGCGAGGGTGTGACGGTGCGGTGCCTGAGCGCGCGGATCTGGTGCGGCGGGACTTGTGTTGAGTATAGAACAGGAGAGATGTGCTATGCAAATTGTTGATGTCGAAGTGATCCCGGTTGAGTTGAACCTCCACCACCCAGCGCGGACCGCCTACCGTCCGGAGCCGGGGTTGGAGCGCGTCGGCGTGGTTTTTGTGCGCGTCACCGCGCGCCAGGGACAGACGGCCTGGGGTTGCGCTTCCTTCGACACCGGGTTGACGGGCGAGAGGTTGAGCGATGTGGTGCAAGCCTGCCGGGCCTGCGCCGATCGCGCCCACGATTTGAATCCGCTCAACACCGAGTACGCGCTGGAAGAGCTGGCCCGCCTCACCGAGGGAACTCCGGCGGCGCTGTGCGCATTCGACTTGGCCTTTCACGACCTGCTGGGGTTGGCCGCTGGTATGCCTCTACATCGCCTGTTGGGAGGATACCGGAGTCGCATTCAGACCTCTGTCACTGTGGGCGTCATGCCGGTCCGGGAGACGGTCCAATTGGCCCAGGTCCGGGCCCGGCAGGGATTCCGCATTCTCAAAATCAAGGGTGGTCTCGATGCGAATGAGGACGTGCGCCGGGTGAAGGCGGTCCATCAGGCCCTGCCCACCATCGTGCTGCGCCTGGATGCCGATCAGGGATATACCGTCAGGCAGGCGCTGGACGTGGCCCGCGCCCTGGAGCACGAGTTGGAGATGTTGGAACAGCCGACGCCCGCCGATGATCTGGAGGGACTGGCCGAGGTCACCCGCCACAGTCCCTTGCCCATCCTGGCCGATCAGAGCGTTGTGGGGCCGGCCTCGGCGTTAGAGATCGCCGCCCGCCGCGCCGCCTCTGGGATGAGCGTCAAGCTGGCTACCTGCGGCGGGGTGCGCTGCGCTCGCCAGGTGGATACCATCGCCCGCGCTGCCCGGATGGACACTATGGTCAGTTGCGTCATCGAACCGGCTTTGCTGATCGCGGCCGGTCTGTCCTTTGCCCTGAGCAGTCCCAATGTTCGCTACGGCGACCTGGATGGTCATCTCGATCTGATAGATGATCCGACCGTGGCGAGCTTTCGCCTGCAGGATGGTTGGCTCATCGCCACCGACGTGCCGGGTTTGGGCTGTACCGTCGAGTTGTGAGCTGTTCCTGGGCTCACCGCTCGTTGGCGTCTATGCTGCCCGTTCTGCGTCCAGCGCCTCTCGCATCCGCTCCAGCGCTTGGGTCAGAACGGCGCGGGGGCAGGCAAAGTTCAACCGTACGAATCCCTCGCCTCCCGGCCCGAAATCCGCTCCCTCGTTCAGAGCCACCCGGGCGCGCTCCAAAAAGAACGTGTGCGGGTTGCCGGGAATGGCGGCCGCGCGACAGTCCAGCCAGGCCAGATAGGTCCCTTCCGGTTTGCAGCACCGGACGCCGGGCAGGAAGGAAGCGACGTACTCGAGCAGATAATCTCGGTTCCCCTCCAGGTAGACCAGCACCTGATCCAGCCAGTTCTGTCCATCCCGGTACGCGGCCAGCGCGGCCGTCAACCCCATGACGTTGACGTGCCCCACCAGGCCCGGCACTGTCGCTTCCAACCTGGCCCGCAGCTCTGGGTTCTGGACCACGCAGACCGAGCAGGCGAGTCCGGGGACGTTGTAGGTCTTGCTGGGGGCAAAGAGAGTGACCGTCTGGGCCGCGACCTCCGGCGAGAGAGCGGCGGTCGGCGTGTGGGGATGGTCCTTGAACACCAGGTCGCAGTGGATTTCGTCGGAGCAGATGAGGACGTCGTGGCGCAGGCAGATTTCGGCCACGCGCTCCAATTCCTCCCGCTCAAAGACCCGGCCCACCGGATTGTGAGGGCTGCACAGCAGAAACGTGGCTGTGCGCTCCGTGATGGCGGCCTCGAAAGCGTCCATGTCGCGCTCGTACCGTTCCTCCCCCTCGACCAGGGGCACCAGCTTGCGTCGGCGGCCCAGGTCTCCTGGCGCCGAGAGCATCGGCGGGTAGACCGGGGGTTCTACCAGCACCTCGTCGCCGGGCTGGCCGACGGCGTAGCAGACCAGGTTGAACCCGGTCACCACGCCGGGGATGAGAAGGATGTCGTCCGTCTCGACGTGCCAACCGTACAGCGTGGCCAGCCGCCCCTGGATCACCTCCCGCAGCTCGCCCGGCGGCAGCCCGTACCCGAAAACGCCGTGAGCCACCCGCTGCTGCAGGGCCTGGATCATTGGCTCCGGCGAGACGAAATCCATATCCGCTACCCAGAGGGGCAGGACATCCTCGTTCCCCTCTCGATTGAAGAGCTGCCACTTGATGCTGTCCGTGCCGCGCCGCTCGATGGGTTGATCAAAGTCATAGATCACGATTTCTTTCTCCACAAGGATACAGGCCCCAGGTCCGGCCTGGGGCCTGTTGATAGTGAGTGATGGGGCGCTCCGCAATGCGCTGAAGCGTGCACTACAAACGCGAGCCGGAAACCCTCGCCAGAGTCGTCAGTCCCCCAGCGCTTCCAACAGCGCCGGCAGGACGTCCTGCGGCTCGGCCTCCAGGCCCAGGTCCGCGCTCTCAAAGATCGGCGCGTGCGGGTCGGGGTGGATGGCGAGGATGAACCCGGCCTCCTCGATGGCAGCGTTGTGGAACGTGTCGCCGCGAATGCCCGCCGCCACGTAGACCTCTGGCGCGACTTCCACGCCGCGCACGTCCACGACCTGCCCGGCCTCGATCCAGCCGGCATCTCGCGCCCCCCGGTCACCGGCCACCCGACCGCCCAGCGCAGTCGCCAATTGCTGTACCAGTGCAAAGCCGGCCTCGCCGCCGACCTGCCGGCCGGCCGCTACGATCACCGGGGCCTGTTTCAACGGCACGGGAGGCGGCTCGAAATCCTCTGCCGGGCCGATCACCCGCACGGCCGGCGTCGCCGGTTCGACATCCAACAGCGTGGGCTCCCCCTTGCGATACGAATCCACGAACGGCGCGGGGAACGTCCCTGGCTCGATGGTGAGGAACTGGGGCCGCGCCTCCGGGCAGGCCAGAATCTCGAAATACTGACCGCCATAGATGGGGACGGCCCCCTGCACCGTGCGGGTCGCCTCGTCGAGGGTGACCGCCGTCACGTGCTCGATCAGCCCTCCGCCCATGCGCTGCGCCAGCCGGGGCGCCAGTTCCTGTCCCTGCTGGGTGGCCGCCAGGATGACGACCTCTGGCTGTTCCGCCTCGAACAGATCCGCCAGCACGTGCAGATACGGTTCCAGCGCGAACTCGGACAGTCCGGCATCATCAGCCACGCGGACGCCGTCGGCCCCGGCCTGGTAGAGGGTTTGGGCCAGATCGGCCCCCCCTGCTCCCAGCAGCACGCCGTAGACATAAGCGCCCAGCGAGTCCGCCAGGGTGCGGGCCGCGCCGATACCTTCCAATGTCACCGGTGCGATGCTGCCATTCACCACGTCGGCCACCACCCAGACGCCGCCACCGCCGGCCGCTTCCTCGGTGATTTCTTCTTGCTGCGCCATCAACAGGTCTAGATATGATGCATCCATGTGTGACCTCCTACCTCCGCATCCGCTGCCGCAGCGCGTCGGCTGCTGCCTGGGCCATCTCTGCCGGTGTGCCGCTTGCGCGCACGCCCCGCTCCCGCTCTGGGGCAAACTCTTTGCCCCGCGATTCGACCAATGGTGTGAGGGCAGCCTCGTCTACCAGATCCGCTGCATCCCACGCTTCCAATGCGTCTCCGACCTCTCCCACGCCCCGGTAGACGTTGATCAGCCGCACGCCATCCGGGTAACGGAGCTTGCGGGCGCCGGGCAGCAGGGTGACGACCACCGGCGGGTCGGCTTCGACGGCCACGTAGCGGCCGTTTCGTTGCAGCACGGCCTGCACCTGGCCATCGGCGCTCGACACTTGCCACGCTCCGGTGATCTGAGCACCGCCCAATGCCTCGGCCAGGCGGAGGCCCAGTTGACCTTGCCCGGTGTCGAGGGTCGTCGAACCGATCAGCACCAGGTCCGCGCCGCCCAGCCGCTCGATGGCGGCGGTCAGCACGCCGGTCATGGCGGCCTCGTCGGCGGCCTTTAGCGCGGGCCCGGTCAGGTAGATGGCCCGGTCGGCGCCGCGAGCGATGGCCTGGCGCAGGATGTCGTCGTCGGGCAGTGGACTGCGAGGCAGGGCAACCACCTCGGCGGCCATCCCGTCCTTGATGCGTAAGGCGGCCTCCAGGGCGCAGGCGTCGGCTGGTTGAATCAGATATTCCTCCCGGTTGACGAAAATGCGCCCGGCGCTCCCCTTGACCACGATGCCACTGGGGTCGAGAACCCGTCCAAGAATCACGATTATTCTCATCGTTTCCACTCCTGTCACGGCCTGATCCGCACACCGTGCTCACGAAAGATGTTGCTGGCGATGACGATGCGCTGAACTTCGCTGGTGCCCTCATAGATCTCGCCGATGCGGGCGTCGCGGAAGCCCCGTTCCAGGGGGAAATCCCGCGAGAACCCCAGGCCGCCGTGAATCTGCAGGGCTATATCAATGGCCCGTGAGGCGACCTCCGACCCGTACAGCTTGCACATCGCCGCCAGTTGACTAAAGGGTTGACCGGTATCCACCAGCCATGCCACCCGATAGACCAGGCTGCGCAAGGCCTCCAGCTCTGTGGCGATATCGGCGATCTTCCATTGGATGGCCTGTTTGCTCGCCAACTCGGCTCCAAACTGCCGCCGGGTCTTGGCCCAGCGGACGGCGCTCTCCAACGCCATCTCTGCCCCGCCGATGCAGGCCGCTCCCAACGTCAACCGCCCCATATCCAGCGATTTCATAAAGGTGACGAATCCCTCCCCCACCTTGCCCAACACGTTCTCGTGGGGCACCCGCAGTTCTTCAAAGACCAGTTCGGCGGTGCTGGTGCCTCGGATGCCCATCTTGTCCTCCTCCCGGGCCACCTTGAATCCCTCCCAGTCGGTCTCGACGATAAAGGCCGTGATGCCGCCCCGCGCGCCGAGAGCCGGGTCGGTGACTGCCATCACGGTGACCACGTCCGCGTAGCCGCCGTTGGTGATAAAGACCTTGCCCCCGTCCAGGATCCACGAGTCCCCCTCGCGGACGGCGCGCGTCCGAATCGCGGCTGCGTCGGACCCAGCCCCGGACTCGGTCAGGCCAAAGGCCGCGAACTGCTCTCCCCGCGCCAGGGGGATCAGGTAGCGCCGTTTTTGCTCGTCGTTGCCATCGAGATAGATTGCCATGGCCCCGATGCCAATGTGAGCCCCCACGTTGGTGCCCGTGGAAGTGCAGACCCGGTTGATCTCTTCCATCAGGATGCAGTAGCCCATCTCGCCGGCGCCCATGCCGCCGTACTCTTGCGGGAAGCAGACCCCCAGCAGACCGACCTGGCCTAATTTGCGCATCGTCTCCATAGGGACTTGGTGATCCCGGTCTATTTCCGCTGCAATGGGGGCGACCTCGTTCTCAGCAAACTCGCGGATCATGCGGCGGAGGGCGATGTGTTCTGGTGAAAATGTAAAATCCATGTGAGCACCTCCTATGGCGCAATGTCCATGTCCAGATCGGCAAAGATGCGCTGAGCGATCTGGAAATCGTGCAGTTCCGTCGGCCCGCCGATGATGTGCAAGGCCCGGGCATCCCGGTACTTGCGGGCCATGGGGTAATCCTCCATGTAGCCGTATCCCCCCATCACCTGGACCATACGGTTGGTGACGCTGCGGGCGACGCGAGCGCCAAACGCTTTGACGACCGAGGCGTCGAACCCATAGTCACCGCGCTGATCCACCAGCCAGGCAGCGTGGTAGACCAGGTAGCGCAGCGCTTCGACCTCGATCTTTGCTTCGGCGATATAGCCCTGGATGGCCTGTTTCTGGGCGATGGGGACGCCGAACTGCACCCGCTCGGTGGCGTATTGGGCCGCGACCTGGATGGCGTTCTCTGAGACGCCCAACCCGGCTGCCGCCAGCGCTACTGCCATCCGATCCTGAGCCTGTTGAGCGATGCTCCCCCCCTCGCCGGGCTGGCCTAACCGGTTGGCCTCGCTCACCCGGCAGCCTTCCAGATAGAGGGTGTTAAAGGTCGCGCTGCGCAGTCCCAGGGTCGGCTCGCGATAGCCCACCGTCAGCCCTGGTGTGTCCTGAGGCACCAGGTAGGCGTCCATCCCTTCCGCGCCCTGGGCAAAGACCAGGAACAGGCCGGCGATTTCGCCGTTGGCGACCCAGGTTTTGACGCCATCCAAGGTTACCTGGTCGCCATCTGGCGTAGCGCGGGTCGCCACTGCCTGGACATCGCTGCCGGCATCCGGCTCCGTCAGGGCGAACGCGCCGATGACCTCGCCGGCCGCCAGCAGGGGCAGCCACTCCTCCCGCTGCTCTGGCGTGCCGTGGTTGAGGATAGACATTGCCACCAGGCTGACGTGAGTCGCCAGCGTCACGGCGGTGGATACGGAATCTGCGGCCAGCGTCTCGATCAGCATGGCGTAGCTGGTATAGTCCAGCTCGGCTCCAAAATATTCTTCCGGCAGCGTAGCCCCCAAAAAGCCCTGCTGAGCGGCCTTGCGGAGGGCTCCCAGAGCGGGTTTTTCTTCGTGATCCAACTCCTCGGCCTGGGGAGCGATCTCTTTAGCAGAGAAATCCCGGAACATGGCGCGGAACATCTCTTGTTCTTCACTGAAGGTAAAGTCCATGCCACCCTCCTACATTGGGTACTGATGATTGACGGACTGGGGGCCGGCGCGTGCCGCCCATTTCCCAGTGCACTGATTCATCAATTCAGGATGCTCCGACCCCGCGTGAGCACGACGATGTGGTGATAGCGCGAGGTCGGAGCATGTGCAGTCACGTTTCTGGTTCCGGTGATGTGGCGGCGACGGCGGCTCAATGTCGGCAGCGATGAACGGTGGTCTGATGGTGATGTCGGCTTTTGTGTCGGCGACGATGAACGGTAATGGGCAGCGATGCGGCGACGATGTGGGCCCGTTGTCTGTCGGATGTCCAGAATACGCCTCTGCCAAACCATGGTGGTGTCATAGGATATCGGTGTACTCGCGCCTTCTCGTTCACCGATATCCCACTCCCTTACTTACTTGTCCTTGAATTCGGGCTGTCGTTTCTCCAAAAAGGCCCCGAGTCCCTCCAGGGGATCCTCTTTCTCGGAAAGGACCACGAACTGGTCCGATTCGATCCGGAGGCCCTCCTCGATGGGCCCTTGAAGTCCTTGGTCAATCGCTTTCAACGCAGCGGCAATGGCGAACTTGGATTTGGAGGCGATCTTGCGGGCCAGACCGCGCGCCTCTTTGAGGACTGCTCCCCCAGGCACCACCTTGTTGACCAGATTCAAGCGATATGCCTCCTGCGCGGTCATCATGTCGCCGGTCAGGATCAACTCGATGGCCTTGCCCCGGCCAGCGAGGCGAGACAAGCGCTGAGTGCCCCCCCATCCGGGGATGATGCCCAGGTTGATCTCGGGCTGTCCCAACCGCGCTCGGTCGGAGCAGATTCGCATGTGGCAGGACATGGCCAGCTCCAACCCGCCGCCGAGGCAAAAGCCGTTGATGGCCGCGATGAACGGCTTGGGCGCGCTCTCGATCTTGCGGAAGGCCGAGTGACCCCGTTTGAGGAACTTGGCCGATGAATCGGTGTCCCCACTCTCGAACAGCGCCTTGATCTCGGGAATGTCCGCCCCGGCGACAAAGGCGTTGGTTCCACCGCCGGTGATGATGACCACCTTGACCTCGTCGTCGGCCAGCAGCTCATCCACTGCCTCGTCCAGTTCGGTCACAACTTGCTTGTTGAACGAGTTGACCGGCGGATGGTCAATGGTCAGCAGCGCCACCTGTTCCTCAACTTCCGTTCGGATATATTGCCATTCTCCCATTGTTCACTCCTTTACCTGTTACGCTTCCCGTTTTTACGCGTGCTCGTGGAACCCCTTTCCGGTCTTTTCTCCCAGGTGCCCGGCCTGGACGCGCAGTTTGAGGGGACGGGCGGGCCGGAAACGGAATCCCAGTTCTTTTTCCAACTCTTGTAACCCTTGCAGCACGGTATCCAGCCCGATCTTGTCGGCGATGACCAGCGGACCCACCCGCTCGCCGCCGTAGGTCATGCCCGTGCCGGCGACCATGGACATATCAATGTCGGACAGGCTGGCAATGTTCTCCTGGACGCAGAGCGCGGCCTCATTGATCAGCGGGTACATCAACCGTTCGACGGAGAACGTGGTGCCGGTGGACACCTCGCCAGAGGTCTGGAGTGCGTCAATCATCTCCTTGACTGCCTCCGACTCACCGCCGGGATAATCGTAAAACCCCGCGCCGGACTTTTGGCCCAGTCGGCCGGCCTCGACTAGTTTGGTGAACAGCGGGGCCGGGCTCATGCGCTCGCCGTACTCGGAGTACAGGTGCTCTCCTACATGGGCGCACACGTCCAGACCCAGCATGTCCATCAGCGTGAAAGGCCCCATCGGCATGCCCCATTCCACGATGGCCTGGTCAATGTTCGTCGCCGTCGCCGCTCCCTCGCCCAGCGCCTTGGTCGCCTCGTTGAGGTATGGCATCAGCAGCCGATTGACCAGGAAGCCGGGGCACTCTTGGACCACCACCGGCAGCTTGCGCAGGCTCTCGGCGAACATGACCACGTCGTCTATGGTCTCTTGATCGGTGTCCAGGCCAGGGATGATCTCGACCAGCTTCATCACGCTGGCGGGGTTGAAAAAGTGCATCCCGATCATCTTGTGGGGCTTGCCCGTGGCCGCGCCCATCTCGGAGATGGAAAGGGCCGAGGTGTTGCTGGCAAAAATCGTCTGCTCCGGGCAGACTCCCTCCAGTTCCTTGAGCACGGCCTGCTTGATCCCCATCTTTTCCGGCACGGCCTCGATGACAATGTCCACGTCCTCGAACTCGTCATAGGTCAGCGTCGGCGTGATTAAATCCAGCTTGGACTCCATGTCGCTGGCGCTCATCTTGCCCTTGTCCACCCTGTTCTGATAGATGGAACGAGCTTTGGCCATGCCCGCGTCGAGCATCTTTTGGTCAATATCCTTCAACACCACCGGCAGGCCGGAGAACGTGATGACCTGGGCGATCTCGCCCCCCATCGTTCCGGCGCCGACGACTGCGGCTTTGAATATGTACATGGGTAACCTCCTTTATTCCAGTGGAATTCGTTCCAGAATGAGCGCGCCGCCCTGACCGCCGCCGACGCACATCGTATCCATCCCGTAGCGGACCTCGCGGCGCTGCATCTCGTGGGTCAGCGTGGCGATCAGCTTGGCGGCGGTGCAGCCTACCGGGTGACCGAGGGCGATGGCGCCGCCGTTGACGTTGACCTTGTCCCAGTCCCAGTTGTACCCCTGGGCCTCCATCTCCTTGCCATCAGAGAGGACCTGGGCGGCAAAGGCCTCGTTCAGCTCGATCAGGCCGATGTCGTCCAGCGTGAGGCCCGCTCGCTTCAACGCCTTGGGCATCGCAAAGGCCGGCCCGATCCCCATGTAGGCCGGATCCACCGCCGCGTAGGCGTAGCTGATGATGCGGGCCGTGGGCTTGAGGCCCAGTTCCTTCGCCTTTTCCGCCGTGCAGACGATCATCGCCGCCGCGCCATCCGAGATAGGGCAGGCGTTGGCTGGCGTGACCGTGCCACCCTTCTTGAACACCGTCGGGTAGAGGGCTGCCTTCTGCACCGTCAGACCGGGGTTGATCGTCTCGTCATGGACGATCTTTTCCCGCGCTACTTCCTGCCCGGCTACCTTTTTGACGATCTCGACGGGTACGATCTCGTCATCAAACTTGCCCATGCGCTGGGCCATGAATGCCTTTTTGTGAGATTGGACCGCGTACTTGTCCTGCTCTTCCTGGGAGATGTCGTACTTTTCGGCCAGGTTCTCGGCGGTGCGGCCCATGATCTGACCACAGATGGGGTCCGTGAGCCCTTCCCATAGGCCGTCAGTCAGCTCGGCATGACGCAGCTTGTATCCCCAGCGAGCTTGCTTGAGGATATAGGGGATGTTGCTCATGCTCTCGGCCCCGCCGCACATATAGACTTGCCCATCTCCGGCCTGGATGGCCTGGTAGGCGCAGGTTACTGACTGCATGCCAGAGGCACAGTTCCGCTGGACGGTGAAAGCTGGGATGTCCATGGGCACTCCCGCCATCAACGCCGCCACTCGACCGATGTTGGCTGCGTCGGAGGGCTGTCCAATGTTGCCCAGGATCACTTCATCCAACACGGCCGGATCCAGCCCTGTCTGTTCGAGCACGGCCCGAAAGACGATCTCGGCCAGGTCCTGAGCCCGCTTGCTGCGCAGCGCACCACCATGGGAGCCCACTGGCGTGCGCACCGGATTGACAATCACTACTTCTTTCACTCAAGCACCTCCTTGATCTATTGATCTGGTTATTCTGAGAGGGCTGCTTTCAGCCCCTGGATAATGATCTCCAACGCGGTCTGGTAGAGCGCTTCTTGCTCCACGCCGACCATTTCCCGTCGCAGGGGATGCTCCATCAGTTCCAGGACGCCGTTTAGCGTGGCCCAGATCACGCTGGCGGCCAGTTGAGCATCACAGTAGCGGAATAGTTGCTCTTCGATCCCTTGTTGAATCGCCTGGGCCACCCACCCCAGCCCATCCAAGCTGGCAGCGAACACCTGCTCGTAAACCTCGGACGTGACCGAGTCCTGGAATCGTCCTCGATCCATTGCCACCAGCAGGCGGAAATACTCGGGTTCTTGCTTAAAGAATTGCAGGTAGGCCTGGCTCAACCGCCGCAACCGTTCGTCGGCTGGTAGAGGACTGGTCGCGGCATAGGCCTGTTCCAGTTCGTCGAGCAGCTCGTCCAGCCCTTCCAAAAGCAAATGAGCAAGGATGGTCTCCTTGCTCTCGAAATACAGGTATACAGTGCCCTTGCTGACTTCCGCCTGCTCGGCCACGTTTTCCACCGTGGCGCGATGGAAGCCGTTCTCGAAGAAAACCTCGTGGGCGGCTCGTAGAATGGACTGTCGCCGTTCTTCTTTCTCTCGCTCGCGACGTGCTCTGGTGGCCAAGCTGTCTCCTGCTCTTTGGATGGATCGGGGACTAACTAGTAGTCACTAACTGACTAGAAGTCATTATACAACGAAACATGCGCGCTGTCAACAGATTGCGTCAGATTTTAAGGTCAGCACAGTTTAGTCGAGCGCTGCAAGCTAGGGCAACCTGTTCGAGGGGGGGGATGCGTTTGACTGGATTCTGTCACGGTTATATAATTCCAGTTGACTCGTAGCTCTCTTTGACAAATCCAGGGGAGATCGCCTCTCTGAAAGTCGATCCGGCCTCCGGTAGCTGGCGGTTCTACCCTGATTCGTGCAGCGTCGTGTGATGAGGAACGGTAAAGGAGGAATCCGATGCGTAGATTGGCGTTTGTTTTGTTGGTGTTGGTAGTGGTCGTCGGGCTGATCAGCGCCCTCGTCGCGGGCTATGGGCTGTTCACGGTGCGCCGCCCGTGGCCCAAGACGGACGGCGCCGTCCGGGTGGATGGCCTGCGGGAGGAGACCACCGTCATCCGCGATAGCTGGGGCATCCCGCACATCTATGCCTCTAACTCGCACGATCTCTTTTTCGCCCAGGGGTATGTCCATGCCCAGGATCGCTTTTGGCAGATGGAGTTCAACCGTCGGGTCGGTTCCGGGCGGCTGGCGGAAATTCTGGGCGAGTCCGCCCTGGACTCGGATCGCTTCATCCGCACCTTGGGGTGGCATCGAACCGCCGCCGAAGAGTTGAAGCAGATGGATGCAGAGGTTCTGGCGGCCCTGGAAGCTTACGCTGAGGGAGTCAATGCCTACATCTCCACCTATCGCGGCCGCTTGGGGCTAGAGTTCACGATGCTGGGGTTGACTGGGGTCCAGTTCGAGCCAGAGCCGTGGGAGCCTCTCCACACCATCACCTGGGCCAAGGTGATGGCCTGGGACCTGGGGGGCAACCGGCGGGACGAGCTGGTCCGCGCCCACATCGCCGCTCGCTTTGATCCATCCGCCGTCGAGGCCCTGCTGCCGTCCTATCCAGACGACTATCCGATCATCGTCCCTCATCCCCTGACGGAAGCGTCGCTGGACACGCTGCCTTTGGCCTTTTTCGATGCGTATGTCTGGGGGAGCGGTAAAGAGATCGGCAGCAACAACTGGGTCGTCGCTGGCGAGCGCACCGAGACGGGGATGCCCATCCTGGCCAACGATCCACATCTGGGCATCCAGATGCCTTCCATCTGGTACGAGATCGGCCTGCACTGCCAGCCGGTCAGCTCTGATTGTCCCTACAACGTGGTGGGGGCCTCCTTCGCCAGCACGCCTGGCGTCATCATCGGCCACAACGATCGCATCGCCTGGGGCGTCACCAACCTGGGTCCGGACGTGCAAGATCTGTTCATCGAAAGGGTCAACCCGGAGAACCCCAATCAGTACGAGTATGAGGGGGAATGGGTCGAGATGCAGACGATCCGCGAGGAGATCACCGTCGCCAAGAGGGAGGAGCCGGTGGTGGTGCGCGTCCGCATCACCCGGCACGGGCCCATCATCAACGACGTGATCGGTGGGACGGAGGAGAATTGGACGTTCGGCTGGCAGCCCCTGGCCCTGTCCTGGACCGGGCTGCAGCCGGGCACCTTGATGCGGAGCGTTCTGCTCCTGGATCGAGCCAGTAACTGGGACGATTTCCGGGAGGCGTTGAGTTATTGGGATGCTCCCAGCCAGAACTTTGTCTACGCCGATGTGGAGGGGAACATTGGCTACCAGGCTCCGGGACGCATCCCCATCCGGGCGTCCGGCGATGGGTCCGTGCCGGTGCCGGGCTGGACCGGCGAGTACGAGTGGGTGGATTACATTCCTTTCGACGACCTGCCCCGCTCCTTCAACCCGGAGGAGGGGTACATCGTCACGGCCAACAACGCCGTGGTGAAGCCGGATTTCCCCTACTTTATCTCGCGGAACTGGGCCCCCGGCTACCGGGCGCGGCGCATCGTGGAACTGCTCGAGGCCGACGCCTCTCTTTCGGTGACCGACATGCAGGCCATCCAGGGCGATAGCAACCCGGTCTGGGGGGAGGATGTACTGCCCTATCTCCTCGTCCTGCCGGTGACTGGCACAGGGCGGAGTGAGAGTGATGCGCGTCGTTTGACGGAGGCGCTGGAACTGCTGCGCATGTGGGATGGACGGGCGGACCGGGACAGCGCCGGAGCGGCCCTGTTCGAGGCGTTTCGCCTGCGGCTGATTGATCTGACCTTTGGCGATGAACTGGGGGAGCAGTTGTTGGAAAAGGCGCGCTCCAGTTTGGGGGTGGCGCTGGTAGAGATGCTGGAGGATGAGTCGTCCATCTGGTTCGACAACGTGAACACACGCCCTGTCGAGAACCGGGACGAAATCCTGCTCCAGGCGTTGGAGGCCGCCGTCGAGGACCTGCACGAGTCCCTGGGCCGGAATATGGACAAGTGGCGCTGGGGTGACCTCCACACGGCCACCTTTGTAAATCAAAGCCTGGGGCGGTGCGGGATTCCCATAATCGAATCCATCTTTAATCGGGGTCCGGTCCCTGTGGATGGCACCATTGCCACGGTCAACAACACCGGCTACAGCCTGAGCGCTCCCTACGAGGTGCGGAGTGTGCCCTCCTACCGTCAGGTCGTGGACCTGCAGGACTGGACACGTTCGGTCTCGATGCACACCACCGGGCAGTCCGGGCACCCCTATCACCGCCACTATGACGATATGATTGATCCCTGGCGGGACATCGAGTATCACCCCATGTTGTGGGGGCGAGCGGATGTGGAGGCGGACGCCGAGGGCACGCTGGTGCTGATGCCCAAGTAGAGGGCCTGGAACCAGCAATTCCTGTTCTAGCGTCGCTGTCACGTGATATGGGTTTGTAGTGGCGACTTTAGTCGCTGGCTATGCCGTCGAAACGACTAAAGTCGTTACTACGAACAGGGTGGGTAGAAAACAGGCACACGAGGGGATCTCTCTTCGTGTGCTTGCCCCTGCGGTTGGGATTGGGACCTGTCGAGGTCAAGACTTGGAGCGGGTGAGCATCCCGGCTCCGATAGCCAGTTCCTGCATCTCCTGGGTGATCTCTTGCTGGCGCGCCGTCTGTATCACCAGCATCAGTTCATCCATCAGCCGCTCGACGTTCTGGCTGGCCACCTCCATCAACTGGTAGCGCTTCGAGTGTTCTGAGGCGGCCGAGTCCAGCATCACCCGATACAGGTGGAGTGCGATCTGCTGCTGGACGACTTGGATGTAGAGGCTCAGGGGGTCGGTTTCGATGATGGGGGGAGGCCAGAGGGAGACCTCTCTATTCCCGATATCTGTTGCGGCCAGAAGAGGCGGGATCACCCTGACGACTGTCGGTTGGTACCGATCCACACCACGATAGGCGTTGTAGAGCAGGTCTACCTGATCCAGTTCCTGCGCCTCATATTGGGCCAGCCAGTGTTGGGCCAGCTCCGAGGCGCGCTCGAAGGTGGGGAGCGCTGTGACTGAGAGGGCGCCCAGCCACGTCATCGAATGGCCCCGTTGCTGCAGGAGACGGCGCAGACGGCCGCCCAGCACCGCCAATTCTACCTCGGCAGTGCTCTCCCTGTCCAGGTAGGCTTTGACTTGCTCGGCAATGATGATGTTGAACCGGCCCACCAATCCCCGCTCGGTGCCGATGGCCACGACGATCTTGCGCTCGATCTGTCCTCGCTCCTGCGCCGTCAGGGGGGCGAGGGGCAGGTACCGGCCCGGCGGTAGGGAGGAGCGATCCCCCTGTGGCGGTAGATGCGGCAGCAGCGTGGGCAGCAGATTCGCCAGGCGGGCCTCGTACTGTTGGATTCGCTGGCCCTGCTTGAGAGCAGCCTGCCAGCTTCCCATCGAGATGGTGCGCATGGCGCCCAGAATGGGCTCCACCGTGCGGATGTTTGCCAGCCGTTCCTCGGCGCGGTCCAGGTCTTCCATCGTCTAGCGGTAGGTCTCCAGACGGTCCATATCCCAGACGAACACCACAGCCCCTCCGATTTCCGAAGTTGACGATTCGGGAGCGAGGTCGGAGCGCTGTTTCGCCTTGGTTGATTCCACCGTCACACACGAGTAGCAGGTGTTCTTGATAATGTCCAAAACCTTTTCCAGGTCCTGGGCTTGCACGGCGATGAAAAGCGTCATCTGAGCCTGGCGCAGCATGCCGCCGCGACTCTCGGTAAAGGTCGCCGTGTGCCCGGCGGATACCAGGGCGTGCAGGACGTTGTCGGACTCGCTCCGGGGTACCACGGCCATGATCATTTTCATGCCTCGTTCCTCTCTTTCAACCACTCCTGGCGGTACTCGGTCACCGCGTCTCGCAGGGCCTGTCTGATGGGGGGAGGTAATCTCCCTTCTTCCTGGATTTGCTGTATCAGCTCTGGGTGGCGGGTGCGAATCTGATTCTGCCATCCACGCTCAAAATCTCCCACCTCATCAATGGGCACGTCATCCAGGATGTTTTCGGAGGCGGCCCACAGGATCACGACCTGGGCTGCCAGGGAGAGGGGCTGGTGGGCGGGTTGAGTCAGCACAGTTTGCAGCCGCTTGCCCCGTTGAATTTGGCGCCGGGTGGCTTGATCCACCTCGGTGCCAAAGCGGGCGAAACGGGAGACCTCGGCGTATTGTGACAGCTCCAATTTCAACTCGCTGGTCACGGCGCGCATCGCCTCCGTCTGGGCCTTGCCCCCCACCCGTGAAACTGACAATCCTACGTCAATGGCGGGTTTGATGCCCTGGTTGAAGAGAGCCGTATCGAACACGATCTGCCCGTCGGTGATCGAGATCAGGTTGGTGGGGATGTAGGCTGAGAGATTGCCCCGCTTCGTCTCCACGATGGGCAGGGCGGTCAACGAACCGCCGCCCCTGTCTGGATGTAGTTTGCACGCTCGCTCCAATAGCCGCGCGTGCAGGTAAAAGATGTCGCCGGGATAGGCCTCCCGTCCCGGTGGACGGCGCAGCAGGAGGCTCAGTTCGCGGTAGGCGTCGGCATGTTTGCTCAGATCATCGTAGACGATCAGCACGTCTCGACCCTCGTGCATGAAAAACTCGGCGATGGTGCAGCCGGCGTAGGGAGCCAGATAGCGCAGTGCGGGTGGGTCCTCCGGACTGGCGATGACCACCGTGGTATAAGCCAGCGCCCCGCGATGGCGCAGCGTTTCGATGACAGAGAGCACGGTTGATTTCTTTTGCCCGATGGTGACATAGACGCACGGTATGTCGCTGTTCCGTTGGTTGAGGATGGCATCCACGGCCAGCGTCGTTTTGCCGACCTGCCGATCTCCCAGGATCAGCTCCCGCTGACCGCGCCCGATGGGGAACAGGGCATCCACCACCTTGACGCCGGTGTGCAGCGGTTCGTTCACCGGCGCGCGCTCGATGATGTCCGGCGCTTCCTGTTCGAGAAAGTGAGCGTCCGTCGCCTGTACTGGGTTGCGATCGTCGAGTGGGACGCCCAGGGGGTTCACGACACGTCCCAAGATTTGATGTCCGACCGGGATTTGGACCCGCTGCCCCGTGGCCGTCACCAGATCGCCCCCCTGGATGCCCGCGTCGGGTCCCAGGAGAATGACGTCCAGCCGGGCGTGGTCCAGGTTGAGGATCAACCCTTGCACTCCGGTGGGAAAGGTGACCAACTCGTCGGTAGACGCACTGGGCAGGCCAGAGAGGGTGGCGACGCCGCTGCCGATGTGTTGGACGGTCCCCACGTCATGGAAGCGGACCTGGTCGGTCATGTGGCCGATTTGCTGTCGCAGTCCCCTCACGATTGCCGTCAGGTTCGGCCGCGTGCGTGGGTCGTCCAGTTCTGCTTCGACCTGTGCTTTGACGCGCTGAATGAACTCGGCCCGGTGGATGTCCACGTCCCCTGTCTGCTGACCGGCCTGTTCGCGGAGCACTCGGAGCAGCGCTCCCACGTCTGGGTGCGTGCGCTCCTCATCCATAGGGGCTTGCCTTGCTTTCTGCCAGATCGTCTTCGGCGGCATACTCTTGGAGCGCGTTCACCACGCTGCCACGCAGTTCCTTCAGCCGGCCGGCGATCGAGTTCTCCACGACGATGTCGCCCAGGCGCACCTGTAGACCGGCTCCCAGGGCCGGGACGATCTCGATTTCCAGGTCCACGTTCCGATCGGCCAGGGCGGAGAGGGTGCGGGCGACCTCTCCCTGCTGTTCCCGCGACAAGGGGTGGGCGGTGGCCACATAGGCCGTGGGAGCGCGCTGTCCCAGAGATCTGCGGAGTGCTTCCACGCGCGCCATCTCGCTGCGCCCCATCTCCCAGATGCGGTCATCCAGCTCTTTGATCAGTGTGTCATGCACGGCGGGAGGAGCCGCTTGGTTGATGACCTGGGCGCTGATGTCCAAGATGGCCTCCAACAGTTCCGCATGGAAATCGTCCACGGTCCGGCGGCGTAACTGTTGCGCATCCTTCTGGGCCTCGGCCAGAATGCGTTTGGCCTCTTTTTCCACACTGGCGAGCATACGCTCGAGTTCGATGTCCGCGTGTCGTTGGGCATCGGCGATGATCTGGTCGGCTTCCTCTCGGGCGTTGGACAGCCGTTCCTCCCACTCGGCGTGCAGCCTCTCCGCTTCCTGGCGTTCTTCCGCCAACTCGCGGGTCAGGCGTTCTCTCTCGGTCGCGTTCTCCTTGATCTGGCGCATGGCCGGGCGGAAGAGCACATAGTAAAGGACCGCGCTCAGGATCAAAAAGTTGGCGATTTGGAAGGCGATAGTGGCCAAGTCCAGATTGAGCATCTGTTATCCCCTGGGAAAGAAACGATCGAGTAGGGGATTGGCAAAGATGAGGATCAGTATGATCAACAGGACGTAGATGGCCGTGGATTCCAACAAGGCCATGGCGACGATCAGGGTCGTGCGTAAATCGCCAGCCACCTCAGGCTGACGAACCATCCCCTCCAGGGCTTTGAGTACTGCCCGGCCCTCGACGATAGCCGGGAGGATGCATCCCAGCAAGATACCGATGCCGGAGACGATGATTGTGACGAGCGTGATCAGGGTTCCAGGGTCCATTTCTGCCATACGTTAACTCCTTTCTGTATCTGTGGATTGATTTGCTTCCACGTCTGTTTCGGTAGCCTCTATGCCCTCACCGATAAAAACGGCGGCCAGGGCAGTGAAGATGAAGGCTTGTAAGAGACCGGTGAACATGCTGAACCCGATCAGAGGGAGTGGGGCGATCAGCGGTACCAGCAAAAAGATGACGGCCACCACCAGTTCGGTGCTGATGATGTTGCCAAAGAGGCGCAGGGTGAGGGATAGGGTGCGGCTCAACTGCCCAAAGATCTCGAGGGGCAGCGTCAGAGGAGCCAAAAAGACCGGGGATGCCAGGCTCTTGAAGTATTCGAGGGCCCCCATGGCGCGAATGCCAAAATAGTGCACGGCGAAAAAGACGACGATGGACAGCGCGGTCGGGGTGTTGATGTCACGGGTGGGTGAGATCAGCATGGGCGCCGCACCGATAATGTTCGCCGTGGCGATGAACAGAGCCAGCGATCCCAGGAACGGCAGGTAAGGTTCGGCGGGCCGTTTCATCAGGTCAGAAAGCATGTCGGATAGGGAAATGATCAGCATCTCTAGCGCTGCCGGAAAGCGATGCTTTACGATAATTACGATCCCCACGACCAGTCCCATCATCACCCACGTCGAAACGACGGTGTCTCGCACGCCGATGCCAAAAATCTGGAACATGTCTTGGGGAAAGAATTCCTCCATCACTCTACTCCTATTCCTCGCACGAACCACAGTGGGAGAGGTTCGTAATAAGCGATTGAACTGTGCCCCCAAAATGTGCTAGGGCGCGCACTACAAACCCCCAGTTAAAAGTACAGCTTTTCGGTTTTCGCTCCCAGCCCTCGTCTCGGGGGCGTCGGCATAGGCCTTAACCTCGTGACGCGGTCAACGCGACTATACCCCGCTGGGCGAACCACTGACCTGCAAAGGCGAGCAGTCCTGCCCCCGGACTCTGTTGAAGCGCCATGATCAACAGCCCGGCGGCGAGTCCCCAGCGCAAGGCGATACCCCCTAGCACCAGGGCTACGGAGCGGAGGGGTGCGCCGGGATGCAGGCGGGATACCGTCCAGCGCAGGCTCCATCCATGGAGTGCTCCCACTCCTCCTCCTAGCAGCAACCAGATCACGAGTCTCGGCATAACAAGTCGGAGCCCGTCCTGCCTCATTTCCCCTGCTGTGGAGGGTGTTTGCGCGCTTCTATGCGCCGGACCGAGCGGGCCACGTTGTAATATCCCACCCAGATGCCCAGCAGCAGCAATCCCACGGTAAACCCGTATCCTGCTCCCAGTTTCTGGTCCAAAGAGTGACCCACCAGTATTCCGACGAAAATCGGCAGGGCCAGATCCCAGCCCAGTGACGTAGCGCGCAGTGCCTCGTGCCACACCCTTTGTTCAGTCTGCATCTCGATCCTCATCGCCCAAGTCCAGTATGTCCTCGAACTGGGTTTTCAGTTCGACCACTAGCTTGCGCGCCAGCCGATCAAAACGGGCCTGCTCGGAGGCTTGGGCTGTCCCTCCAGTAGAAGCAGGCCGGGTCTGATGACCGATGAGGAGCGTGACGCCAGTTTGATCCACTTGCAGTATCCCGGCCTCTAGGTCCACGCTGTGCTCACCGGCGTCGTCGGTGTAGCGCAGCGGCGCGGCGATCGTCTCCGCCAGCAGCGGCGCGTGCCCGGGGTAGATGCCGATTCCCCCGCCGTCGGTGAGCTGGACTTGTACCGACTGAACATCGGCGGCCTCGACCAGCGTCTCGACCGGCGTCAGCACGGTCAGGTGCAGAGGCTCACGGGCCATTCGCCGCTTCCTCGATCAGTTCGCTGGCTCGCTCCACAGCCTCATCTATGGAGCCGATCATGTAGAATGCCTGCTCGGGCAGAGCGTCGTGACGGCCCTCCAAAATCTCACCAAAGCCCCGCAGCGTCTCATCCAGCGGCACGTAGCGCCCTGCTGCCCCCGTGAACGGCTCTGAGACGAAAAAGGGCTGGGTGAGAAATCGCTGCAAGCGCCGCGCCCGGTGGACTGTCACGCGGTCTTCCTCGTTCAACTCTTCTATTCCCAGGATGGCGATCACGTCCTGAAGCTCCTGGTAGCGGGCCAGGATGGCGCGAATCTGGTTGGCGATGTAGACGTGCTCCTCGCCCACGCCCTCTGGCGTGAGAAGCGAGCTGCTCGATTCCAGGGGATCAATGGCTGGGTAAAAGCCCTGGCTGGCCTGGCGGCGGGAGAGAATCGTCGCTGCGTCCAGGTGGGCAAAGGTCGCCACGACGGCTGGATCGGTCAGGTCGTCGGCCGGCACGTAAACCGCCTGCACCGAGGTCACGCTGCCTCGGTTGGTGGTGGTGATGCGCTCTTGCAACGATCCCATCTCGCTGTCCAGGGTGGGTTGATATCCCACGGCGCTGGGCAGGCGTCCCAGCAGGGCGGATACTTCGGTACCAGCCTGGATGTAGCGAAAGATGTTGTCAATAAACAGCAGAACCTGGCGGCTCTCTTGGTCGCGAAAGTATTCCGCCATCGTCAGGGCGGTGAGAGGGACCCGCAGTCGAGCGCCAGGGGGTTCCTTCATCTGTCCAAAGACCAGGATGGAACTCTCCAGCACGCCGCTCTCGTGCATATCGAGCCACAGCTCGTTCCCCTCACGGCTACGCTCGCCGACCCCGGCAAAGAGGGCGATGCCCGAATGCTCGCGGATGGTGTGGCGCATCAATTCGATCATCAACAGCGTCTTGCCAACTCCGGCGCCGCCAAAGAGACCGATCTTGCCTCCCTGGGGGTAGGGGGTGAGCAGATCAATAGCTTTGATGCCGGTGACGAACGGTTGCCGGGCCACTTGCTGCTCTCGCAGCGGTGGCGAGGGCGCGTGGATCGGGTGCATAGCCATCCGTTGGAGCGGAGGGCCGTCATCTATGGGCTGGCCGAGGACGTTGAACATACGTCCCAGGGTCGCCCGGCCCACGGGGACACGGATGGGATGGCCAGTGGAAACCACTGTCAGACCACGCCGCAGCCCGGCTGTGTTGCCCATAGCAATAGTCCGCACAGTGTGGGGGTCAACGTGCTCCTCCACTTCTACCACCAGGTCCCGCCCGGTCTCCTGTCGGATGACCAGCGCGTCGTGGATGCTGGGCAGATCCCCGGAGGGGAACTCGGCGTCTATGACCACACCAGCCACTCGAACGATGGTGCCCGTTCTCTGCAAATCTCTCTCCTTGCTAGATTGAATTATGTATTACAAGGTATGCGCCAATCAGGATCAGGAACCCGTAGACGAGCCGCGTAAAGCTCTCGCGGGGTATCCGGTGGCTGAGCCATCCACCCGCGAAAACCGCCAGTAGAATGAAAGGCAGGGAGTACCCGTAGAACCGCAGGACTGTGCCCGTCAGCGATCCCGCCAGGCCGTGGCTGATCAGGATCAGCAGCCCCGTCGGAAAGAAATATCCCTGGAGCGTGGCGCGAAACCGGTCCGGTGACCAGCGTCGCAGCGCGCTGTAGAAGATGACGGGCGGCCCGTTCGTATTATACGCGCCTCCTAAAATTCCGGCAACAAAGCCAAATCCATACGCCCACCCCATTCCTTCGAGGGTTGGCAGGCGCGGCGTCACCAGGTTGTACCATCCAAACAGGAGCAGCAGTGCTCCCATAGCGGCGTTCACGATCCCCGCAGGCATCTGTCGTACCAGCAGGATGCCCAGTGGTATGCCCAGCAGCGAGGAGAGGATCAAGCGCCACACTGATTTGACGTCTACATCTTGCCACTGTTTTAGCAGAATGACCGTGGACGTAGTGGGACCGAGAAAGGCGACCAGCGGGGCAGCCTGCTGGGGGCCGATCAGCAGCGTCAAGATCGGCATAGCGACCAGGGCTTCGCCGAATCCCAGGGTAGAGCGGACCAGGACGGCGAATGTGACGATGACGATAAAAGTTGCCAGGGTCTGCTCCTATCCCTTACCGGTTGACGAATTGTTTCACACTGGGGCCGTCGCGTCGCTGGATGTCAGTTTCTTGTGATTGGTAGATGACAGCACGTCACGGTGCCCATGCCCGTGGAATGGTAACACGACTTGCGCGAAACGTCAACCCTCCGCCGTCATCTTGACAGCCTGGATGCCAGAAGGTGCGACGCACTTTGGAAGTGCGTCGCACCCGAGTTGCGACTTGGCTTGACTTGTGGTATCCTTTTCCCCAGTACGCGATCTGGATTCCGGGGATCGGCCACGCGAGTGTCGTATCGTTACAACTGTCAATCTATCAAAGGAGTCGTATGGCACGCTTACACGAATATCAAGGCAAGGCGCTGTTGGCGCAAAAGGGGATTCCAATCCCCGGGGGGCGGGCGGTCAGCTCACCCCAGGAGAGCCGCGAGGTCGCGGCCGAGATCGGTGGGCCGGTGGTCGTCAAAATCCAGGCTTGGGTGACCGGGCGGGCCAGTCTGGGTGGGATCCGGTTCGCCGATACTCCCGACGAGGCCGCCCAGGCGGCCGAGGACATGTTGGGGATGCAGGTGGGAGGGTTCACCGTCGAAAAGGTGTTGGTGGAGGAACGGCTCGCTCTCGAACGCGAATTCTACACCGGTGTGATCGTCAGCGATCGGGAGCAAGCGCCGGTGCTCATGTTTTCCAGCGTCGGCGGGACCGGGATCGAAGAGATCGCGCAAGAGCACCCGGATGCGGTCGCCAGCGCTGTGGTGGACATCGAACATGGTCTGCGGGACTATCAGGCCCGCAACCTGGTGCGGCGCACGGGCATCCACGGGCGCCTCCAGCGAGACCTGGGAGGGCTGCTGGTCAAGCTGTACGACGTGGCCCGTGCCTGGGAAGCGCGCGCGGCCGAGATCAACCCGCTGGTGTTGACGGCCGATGGCAAGCTGATCGCGGCCGACTGCCGCGTCACGGTGGACGATTACGCCGTGTTCCGCCACCGGGACCTGGGGATCACCTTCGCCCGCGAGTTGAACCGCCCACCGATGGAATTGGAGCGCATCGCTTACGGGGTCGAGGAGGGGGATTACCGGGGCACGTTTTACTTTATCCAAATGACCGACGAGTTCCAACAGGGTGAGGGCGTGGTCGGATTCCACGGCGCCGGCGGCGGCGGCTCGATGATGAGCATGGACGCGGTCATCAACGAGGGATTCCGCATCGCCAACTTTGTGGATACGTCGGGCAACCCGCCGGCCAGCAAGGTCTACCGGGCGGCCCGCATCATCCTCAGCCAGGGCCCGATTGATGGGTATTTCGGCTCTGGGTCCGGCGTCGCCAGTCAGGAGCAGTTCCACTCGGCTCGGGGGTTGGTCAAGGCCTTCCTGGAAGAGCCGCTGACCGTGCCGGCCGTCGTCCGGTTGGGGGGCAACTCGGAGGATAGGGCGGTCGAGATCTTGGAGCGGGTCAACGACTATCTCTCTGCGCCGGTGGAGGGGTACAAGAAGGACGATTCGCCCCAGTTCTGCGCGCAGCGGCTCAAGGCGCTGGTGGAGAGCCACACCCCGCCGGCAGAGCCCCCGACCGGGCGGAAGCAGCCGGTCGCGCAGCGCCCTTATACCTTTGAGACGGTGACCAACGGCACCGTAACCTTTGATCACGCCGTGTGCGCGACGTGCGAGACCAAGATCTGCGTGCAGGAGTGTGTGCCCCAGATTCTGAGCCTCAACGAGGAGGGCTGCCCGGTGTTGAACATCACACTGGAGGAGGCCAAGAAGGGGCGCTGCATCGAGTGCATGGCCTGCGACGTGGACTGTTACTTTCAGGGGTCCGGCGGCGGGTTCGTCGAACTGCCCATCCCTGGACTGGAAGCATACCGGGAGAAAAGAGGGAGAACGGGATAATGGCGATCCTGATTGACGAAACCAAGCGAGTGATTGTGCAGGGGATCACGGGCCGTGAGGGACAGGCGCGGGCTAAACTGATGAAAGAGTATGGTACCAACATTGTCGGCGGCGTGACGCCCGGTCGCGGCCGGCAGGAGGTCGAGGGCTTGCCGGTCTTTGACACTGTGGAGGAGGCGTGGGAGACCCTGGGCCCGATAGACGTCAGCGTGCTGTTCATACCGGCTCCCCTGGTGCGCAGTGCGGCGCTGGAGGCGATGGACGCCGGCGTCCAACTGCTGGTCATCGTGCCCGACCGGGTGCCCATCTACGATGTGCTCGAGATCGCCAAGGCGGCCAAAAACGCGGGGGCGCGCTTCGTCGGCCCCAACACTCTGGGCGTGCTCAGTCCCAGCCGGGGCGTGCTGGGCATGATCGGCGGACGGGCGATGTCGGCCCGTTCGTGGTTCTTCCCCGGTCCCGTGGGGGTCTGTTCCCGCTCTGGGGGCATCACCTCCTCGATGACGTATTACCTGGCCCAGGAGGGGATCGGAGCGACGACCCTGGTCCACGTGGGGGGAGATGCCATCGTCGGCCTGCCGCTTCCCCAGGTAGTCCAGCTCTTCCAGGGCGATCCAGAGACAAAGGCGATCGTGATGTTCGGCGAGATCGGCACCAGCCAGGAGGAACAGGTGGCCGACCTGATCGAGCAGGGCCAGGTGACCAAGCCGGTGATCGCCTACATCGGTGGCAAGGGGGCCAAGCAGGGGACGCGCTTCTCCCACGCCGGGGCCATCATCGAAGGGGGGCGGGGCACGCGTGAGGGAAAGGTGGCCCGGCTGGAAGAGGTCGGCGCGCACGTGGTGGAGAATTTTGGGGACATCCCCAGCGTGACGAAGCAGGTGTTACGAGAGATGAACGTGCTCTAGGGGAAGGAACCAGGTTTCTAGCAGCATAACGAGTAGACGGGAGGGGTAAATCAATGAGTGACTTGCATTGGACGACGGCGATCACCTCCGTCAAGCCTAACGAAATTCGGCTGCGGGGGTATCGGATAGACGAATTGATAGGCCAGGTGACCTTTGGGGAGGCGGTTTACCTGGCGTTGAAAGGAGAGAGGCCCTCGCCGGAGGTGGGGCGGCTGATGAATGCGATGCTGGTCTCTTCGATAGATCACGGTGCGACGCCGCCTTCGGTACTGGCCGCTCGCACCGCCGCCTCCACGGGGGCCACCCTGAGCGCCAGCCTGGCTGCCGGCGTGCTCGCCATCAACCGCTATCACGGCGGAGCCATCGAGGGTTGTATGCGGCTGTTGGTGGAGGCGATAGGGCGGCTCGATGGGGATACCCTTCCCCAGGCCCTGGCCTCCAAGATGTTGGCTGAGCTAAAGGTCGAGGGGAAACGCGCCCCCGGCTTTGGACACCGCATTCACACCGACGACCCGCGCACCCGGCGTCTGCTGGCCCTGGCAGACGAGCTGCAGGTCGGGGATAAAGGTGTGATGATGGCCCGAGCCTTTGAGGAAGCGCTGGAGGTGGACCTCGGGCGCCGGCTGCCGCTCAACGTGGATGGCGCGTTGGCCGCCTTGCTGGTGGATCTGGGCTTTCCCCCTGAATTGGGCAACGCGTTCTTCATCGCCACTCGCGTCATCGGCCTGGCGGCTCACGTCCACGAGGAGATGGCCACTCAACGGCCCATGCGGCGCATTCACCCCACCGACCACGAGTACGACGGTCCCGACCCCAGAGAGTGGGAATGAGAGACCAGTGGGGGGCATAGACATACGTTTGGGGGCATCCTATCGCGGGATGCGGGCCCGGGATGTTCCCGTCAATACGCGAGGCATTGCCCGCTCATCACGTATGGAGGAGGAGCTATGAGTCAAGAGTTTATTCAGACTATTCTGGCCCGTCGGAGCATCCGCAAGTACACCGATGAACCGGTTCGAAGAGAGCATATCAACACGCTGCTGGCGGCGGCGATGGCAGCCCCTTCGGCCTCGAACCGCAAGCCCTGGCAGTTCATCGTCGTCACCGAGCGGCAAACCCTGAACGCCCTGGCCGAAGCACACCCACACGGCAAGATGCTCGCCAATGCGGCGCTCTGTATCTCGGTGTGCGGCGATCTGACCGAGACAGAGCGGTACTGGGCTCAGGACTGTTCGGCCGCCACCGAAAACATCCTGCTGGCGGTCACAGCGCTGGGACTGGGGGCGGTCTGGTTGGGCGTCTATCCCAAGGATGATCGAGTGGCTGCCGTGCGCCAGGTACTGCAGCTCCCCCATACCATCACGCCCCTGAACCTGATCTCTATCGGGCATCCGGCGGAGGAAAAAGAGCCGCGCACTCAATACGACGAGGCGCGCGTACACTGGGAACGCTGGTAGCGGGAGGGCGACGCGTCACGCTAGACGGGAGGCAGAGCATGGATATGCGCACGTTTCTCGCTTGGGCGGAAACGTCAGGCGATCTCGTCGAGATCGAACGGGGGGTCGCTCCACACCTGGAACTGGCCCAGATCATGCACGCGCTGGATGGTCGGCCGGTGCTTTTTCGCACCCTGACCGGCTTTTCCGATTGGCAGGCGGTCGCCGGGATATGCGCACAGCGGCGGTATTTTGCCGCTGCCCTGAATTGCGTCGAGTCCGACTTGATCCATCGCATCGCCGATGGGCTGGCCCATCCGCTCCCTCCCCCGCTGCTCGACGCTGGCTCTTGCCAGGAGGTCGTCCAGGCCCAGGTGGACCTGACCCGGCTGCCCATCCCCCGGTATCACCCCGACGACGGCGGACCTTACGTCACGTCCGGCGTGGCGGTCATCAAGGACCCGGATTGGGGGCGCAACATATCGTTTCATCGCTTGATGCGGCTGGACGAGCGCCGGCTCGTCGCCCGCATCGTCGAGGGGCGGGGCACCCACACCGCCCTCGCCAAAACGGCGCAACCCTTGCCGGTCGCCATCGCTATTGGCTGTCCCATCCACGTGCTGCTGGCGGCTGCGACGAGCCCTCCGCCGGGGGTAGACGAGTTGGGCATCGCCCACGCGCTGGCCGCCACCCCCCTGGTGACGTGTCAGACGGTGGAGTTGGAGGTGCCAGCCGATGCGGAATTGATCCTGGAGGGACACATCACTCACACTCTGACCGACGAAGGGCCTTTCCCGGACCTGACCGAGACGATGGACGGTGTACGTCGCCAGCCGGTGATCGAGATCGCCCGTGTCACCCATCGCCAGAGCCCTATCTTTCACGCTCTCCTGCCCGGTGGTATGGAGCACAAGAGCTTGATGGGAATGCCCCGTGAGCCTACGATATTTGCCGCCGTGGAGCAGGTGTGTCGTTGCACCGGCGTCTATATCACACCGGGAGGTGCGTCTTGGTTGCACGCCGTCGTGCAGATTGAAAAGCAACACGACGAGGATGGACGGCGGGCGGTCTGGGCAGCTTTTCAGGGGCACACGTCTTTGAAGCACGTCGTGGTGGTGGATACAGACGTAAACATTTACGATCCCGCCGATGTAGAATGGGCTATCGCGACCCGTTTCCAGGCCGACCGCAATCTGATTGTGCTGAAGGATGAGCCGGGGAGCAGTCTTGACCCTTCGGCGATGCATGCGTTGGGTCAAAAGACCCGCACGGCCAAGATGGGTTTGGACGCCACGGCCCCGCTGGATGTGAGCCGGCGAGATTACGAACGGGTCAAGTACGCGCCGATGGACCCCGGTCGGTATGGGTTGAAGATTGTGGGCCAGGATGTGTACATCGCTTGCAATATGGATGATTCTAGTGTATTATAATCAAAACCGCACCTAAAAAATCAGTGAGCCCGGACGGGTTGTGACGAGTACAACAAGGTCCAGCAAGCGCAAGGAGGGAGGCAATGGATATCATCAAAGTCGCGGCCAATTCTCGCTCAACGGCAGTGGCAGGCGCTATTGCCGGCGTCATGCGAGAGAAGGGACAGGTGGACGTGCAGGCCATAGGAGCTGGAGCGGTCAACCAAGCCATAAAGGCAGTTTGCATCGCCCGTGGCTACCTGGAAGAGGATGGAATTGACATCATTTGTGTCCCCTCATTCGTCGAGGTGCTGATTGACGAACAAGAGCGGACAGCGGTGCGGTTGAGTATTCAGAGACAATTACAATGACCGCCTGAACTGCATATCCATACGTATGACAACCCTCCGACGGAGCCTGGGCTTCGTCGGAGGTCGTTTATGCCGCCTTCGAGTTCAGAGCCTATGGTGTTTACCGGGGAAGATCAAGCATCAGTACTTCGAGAGCGAGGCGTGGATTGGCGTTACAATTCAGCCGATCAACTGCCTGTTGCAAGGCCTGTAACACGTCCATACTGCCCTTTACTCCGAAGCGCCGGGCATGGTCTTGCAACATGTTCCGACAGTCCACATTCGTCAATAGAGCATTCTCATCAGCGGCCAGAAGCATCACGTCGCGCCACCAACCGAGCCATAGGTCGAGGATTTCCTGTACAGCAGCAGACGTGCGGGCCAGTTTCTCGGCGTAACGAAACCGTTCGGTCATAGATGCGGCCAACAGGCGGTCCAGATCGTCCAGGCGGTGGGTGCGGCGCTGAAAAGCCGCTTTGTCTTCGAGTTGACGGACTGCCCATCCTACCCGCCCCCCAGATAGATGGGCCAATAGGTCCGCCCGTTCTGCGTCCACGTTCCAGCGCTCCACCAGGGCCTCTCTCACCAGGGCTACTGGCAAGGGACGTAACGGGACCCGTTGACATCGGGAGACGATGGTGGGCAGAAGAGCACTGGCGTCGGCGGTCAGAACCACGATCACCACGTAGGGCGGCGGTTCCTCCAGGGTCTTGAGCAGTGCGTTCGCAGCAGAAATCGTGGCTTCCTCGAAGCGGGATAGGATGGCTACCCGCCAGCGTCCCTCCACCGGCCTGAGCGCCACTTGACGCTCCAGGTCGCGCACCTGCTCTATCTTGAGACTCGCTCCGACTTGTTCCGACTCGATGATGTGCAGATCGGGGTGATGACCAGCGGTGACCAGGCGACAGGCGCGACACGTGCCGCAGGGAGTGTGAGCATCAGTCTGATTTTGACACAACAAGGCGGACGCCAGTGCCAGCGCCAGCGTCATCTTGCCAACGTTAGCCGGGCCGATGAAAAGATAGGCGTGGGAGACCGTGTCTGTGTCCACGGCGTGGCGCAGAAATTGGACCGCCCATCTGTGTCCGACCAGGTTCCAAGTAGGACTCGCTGTTTCCATACGTCAAAGGTGACTGCTCACCGCAGAGAGACGATTCGTTTCTCTGCGAAAACATGCCATGCAGATTTCCAAGATTGTATCACAGAAAGCGGGCTCTTGCAAAATGAGAGTGTCGGTGGTATAATTCGATCGTTGTGGGCGGTTAGCTCAGATGGCCAGAGCGCCACGTTGACATCGTGGAGGTCACAAGTTCAAGTCTTGTACCGCCCATTCGAAACCGGGGGGCAACTGTTGCTCCTCGGTTTTGTCTATCTCTCCGCCGCTCTCTGACTGCCAACAGACCTGGATGTTTCGCTCCCGTGGTTCAGCTTGACAATGGCTCGGCGTCTGTTGGTGGATGCGATCAGCGACCAAGGCTTTTCGATCCAGACAATCCCTCGACGCAAAAATCAGACTTTGCGTCTCTTGGTGGGCGGTTCTCACAAAACTTGCTTGTTCAAATTCATAAAATGCTGTATAATCTCGTTAGGAATTTGTTTACGGTGGATAAAAACTCGGCATGATTGCACTGTACCAGATCAGGCAGCAGGCCTCTTGTATCATTCGAGTCAAGAGAGAGTAAGGAGCTATGCGACGTCGTTTTCGCGTTCTAGTCGTGGATGATCAGCCCGACGTGTTGGCACTGTTGCAGGCGATGTTGAACGCTGAGGGCTTTGATGTAGTCGTGTCCAGAGATGCTCTCTCTGGCTTGCGTGCTGCTTATCAAGAGCATCCCGATGCGATTCTATTAGACATCATGATGCCTGATATGGATGGGTTCGAAGCATGTCGTCGGTTGCGTGAGATGACCGATGTGCCCATTATCTTTGTAACTGCTAAAGGCACCATTGAAGACATTGTCAAGGGCCTATCTCTGGGCGCGGATGATTATGTCGTCAAGCCCTTTGAGCGCTCGGAATTGGTCAGTCGTCTAGCGGCGTGTTTACGACGGGCGGGGGAACGAGCCAACGAGGGATCAGACTATTTGTTTCCCACCGACTCGGTCGTCCTCGACTGCGACCGTCACGAGCTGGTGATCGGGAATCGCACGGTGTACCTGACGCCCAAGGAATTCGAGGTCCTACGGCTGTTGATTCGGCACACCGGCAAGGTACTCAGTACCGACGCCATCCTGACCCGGGTCTGGGGACCCGATTGGATTGGCGAGCCAGACTTGGTGAAACAGTATATCTACCGGTTGCGGCAAAAGATAGAACCTGATCCAAGCTCTCCCCATTACCTTCACACGGTTCGGGGAGGAGGTTACTACTTTGACACGGATGACCTGGGTTTGAGTACCTGACTCTGCTGAGCGCGATGCGTTTCCTCGTCCCCTAGGCCTGACTTGGGGATTTTTTTTCGCTTTTTGACCTATTCTTTACCTTTCACATACGGTCTGCTGTTATAGTACGAGTGTCAGTGTCGAGGGTTGGGTCAGAATATCAGAGGTTCTTGTATCATGTCCAAGCTCGTTCGTAGAGGTGTTGATCATGAACGAAAAAATACTTGTAATTGATGATGATACCGGTCTGCTTACGCTACTGCAGCTTGGGCTGGAGCGGGATGGGTTTACCGTCATCACAGCCGATAGCGGTAAGGAAGGGCTGCGCCGGGCTTACGAGACCCGACCAGACGTCGTTGTTCTGGACGTCATGATGCCAGAAATGGACGGCTGGCTGACGTGTCAACGACTCCGCAGTATGTGTGATACTCCCATCATTATGCTCACCGCTAAAACAGACCAGGCGGATATACTCAAGGGGCTCTCCCTAGGGGCGGATGATTATCTGACCAAACCGTGCAGTTTCGACGAGTTGAAGGCGCGCATTCGCACCGTTCTGCGTCGAGCCAAGGCGGACTCTCGAGACGAATGGCGGGCCATCTATGCCGATGATCATCTGCGCATTGATCTCAAGGACGGGACCGTCATACGCCAGGGGGAGGAAATTCACCTCACCCCCATCGAGTCCCGCTTACTGATGTATCTGGTCAGTCAAAAGGGGCGAATTGTCCCGCATCGGGAACTGCTCATCAGCATATGGGGGCCGGAATATGCCAGGGAAACGAGTTATCTGAGCGTATACATCCGCTATCTACGCCGCAAAATTGAGGATGATCCATCTAGCCCACGATACATCTGCACGCGCTGGCGAATGGGTTATTATTTTGCCGGCAATGGCACCTTTCAATCGGAATTGAAAGAGTAGAATGAGCTGCGATGTGATATCACTCGCTGCGGGGTCCCAATTCCACAGTCGGATGTGCCAGCCATTCCTCGTTATTTCTCAGAATGAGGGGCAGATAAATCCGATTTACCTCTTGTGTAGTAAAGGTCAACGCTAAAGGTTCAACCAAAAGATTGCCCGCCAGGTCTTGAGCGGTGTGAAGGGTAAAGGTGTACGTCTCTTCCCCCTGAAAGTCGGCGTGGCGAAACCTCGCTATTTGTCCTTCCACATCCCACAGCAAGAATCCAGTGATGGGCGGCTCTATCGAATAGGCCGTTGCCTCGGTACGTACAGGTTCTGTGAATGTAATAACGACCTGGGCGGTTACCGGTACATTGACCAACTGTCCCCCCTCTATGCCAATGACGGCATTGGGGGGTACGTTATCGTTGGTCACCGTAAAGGTCCACGTACTCGGAACGGGGCCGTCGCCCAAAACGTTTCCCGGGCGATCCTGACCGCTGATGGTGAAGGTCAGGATGCGGCCGTGCTCAAAATTCGGATGAGCATAGCTGAGGATCGTGTTCTTAGCGCTCCAGGTGGAGGTGAAGGGCAACGCAAGGGTGCCTGGTCCACCCAGCTCTACTGTAGAGGTGATCATAGGTTTGCTAAAGACAATCTGGATGTCTTGATCAATCGGTACCTGGTGATCTCTATCAGCGGGAATAGAGCTTTTCACGTAAGGATAATTGGTGGGAATACCCAATTGGGTTGCTGGATCTCCAAACAGGATAAAGGTTTCTACGACTTCTCCCCACAGATCATAATATCCCAGAGTGTTGATTTTAGCAGCGGTAGTAGACGCCCCTAGGCTGTATTGATCGTGTTGGAAGATGGCTTCGTAGAACTCGCGTAGCAATATCTGGTGGCTGGCAGGATAGCTGACACTGCTGGAAGCCCAAACGGCCACCGCGCCTCTATTTTCCAGTCTCTGGAATAATTCTGCCACTGAAGACCAGTTACGATAGAGTGAGAAGAGCCCATTCCGGCAGTTGCCCGCTGTGACGACCGGCAGGCGGTGGGTATTGGTCAAGGCTGTGATGTCAGATGCCTCGAAAATAAATTCGCTGTTGTTGTTCCATTGCCCCCACCACTGTAATCCACCGTGGCCGGTGTAATTGACCAGGATACTGCCTTGGTTTATCGCGGCGCTGATATCGAGGGCCGGATCACTCGGTGGATAGGCGCTGGCATAGACTTTGGTGACGGTATAATAATAGGGCAGGCGATCAGCCAGTTGCTCGGAGGTCAGCTCGAAAACTGAGGCATCATCGTCTGCGACCAGGAGCACGTTTTTATTCCAGGATTCGTCCGGTGGACTTTGATCATAATGAATGATCTTGTTCACGATTCTGGCTGCCTCCGAATTGCTCCGCGCACTGAGGCGGCCAATTAGCATGTCTGGCAAGATGTCCTCGCCACTGACAGCGACAAACCAGTTGTCGGAAGGAGACTGTCCGTCCAGTTCTGATTCTATGACGTGCGTGGGTACATAGTTTATGGAACCAGAATCGAGGGTGTCTCTATAATCCTGGCAGGCATCTCCGAGCAGCACGACGTATGTGGGAGCCGGCGGAAACCAGTGATGATAGGCGTAGGACAAAAAGTCGCGCAGGGCGCCAGGATTAAAGACGCCAAAGTTGAATTCGTCATAAATGTCTTGGACTTGGACGACCGCTACATCGAGACCCTCTGCCCTGCGGTGGTCCGCCAGGGTCAGGGCAGTGGAATGAAAATCCTCGTGTGTGATCAGAATATAGTCCGCTCTGTTTTGGGGGGACTTCCAAGACGATGGGGAATCCAGTTCGATACGCGCTGGCGATTTGTACTGGTTTGGGGTTAAAGCGAGATACCGCGTGTTTGAGGATCCAGTATCTTGAAACTCGAGTTTATACCCAGTTCCGGTAGGGAACACTACGGAGTCAGTCAACATACTGACGTCTGAAGGATAGCTCACTTCAAAGAGCTGCACGTCGTTCTGGCCAAATCCATCCACTTCAAACTGAAACGTCCCTGTCGTGGGAGGTGCAAAGTAGAGTTCGTCGAACTCGGCGATGTAGGTATCCCAGTACTCGATCTCGATCCAGTTGACCAACAGTTGATCCGCCGCTGCTCCGGTGTCGACTGTTTGAACCCGCAGTGTATTGTTCCCATCGGTCAAATAGTAGTGAGAGACCGGGATCTCGTGCTCATAGTTGTCCCGTCCACTCCATTGCTGGTCGTCTATTTGATTCCCGTTGAGGTAGATTTGCGTGCGGTGTTCTCGAGACGTGAACCCCTTCAATCTGACGCGCACGGTTGCCAAGATGGAGCTATCCGTGGAGATGTGATTCAGAGTGAAGGAATAGACTCGGTGATCTGGCATATCATTCGTTGAGGGACTCAATCTGTCTCCCCAGAAATAATGATCTTGGCCCTCTCCGTTGGGCATTGTTCTCCAGTAATATGTGTCCTCCTCAAGATGCAGGAGCACAGGAAAATGGACCGGAGTCTCGGCTCCTGCGGGAGGGACCGGGCGTACACTCATCCGCTGACCATGCTCTTCACCTATGGTCAGCCAGTAGATGTTTTCGGTCGTATACACGCTGGTGATAGCTTGACCGTAGAATAGGACGACGTCTGTGGGATCGAACACGCCGTCCTCTTCGCCTGGCACATAGATGGGCAACTCGGTTCCTTGATGATGTATCTTGATGGTCTGAGGAAGCGCGCTATCTAGGTCGAGTCCAGCGCTGGTCAGATCATCGTAGGTCAACTCGTATAGCCCGTCTTCGATCACGCCGATTTTGAGCGTGTCTGAGACGAGTTTGACGGCCGATATATCCGCAGCAGGCATCTCGTATGGTACCTGTTCCATCTGAGGGCGATCCAGAGCTTGATAGTTCAACAGTGCATTGCTCAGGGTAGCCTCGTACGCAGGACTGACCCACCGGCCACGGTTGACATCGGGCGCGGGGGACGGATCCCACGTGACGCGAGCCAAAACACGCTGGTAGAGGCGTAATGTGTTGGTAGCGGGATCACGTTGTACGGGGTAGAATTGCAGCCGCGCTACAGCCTGGTCGCGCAGGTATCCGGTGGGACTGGCCTCAACCAGGCTGCCCGGCAGGGAGCGAGGTGATTCATCACTTGCTTGATGACAGCCCTGATCGGTCTTGACAGCACGCTCAGGATTTGCCACTAGCGATCCAGTCTCGGGGACGGGAAAAAGGCAGTCATCTGTCAGAATCTGGTAATCCGACTCTAGCACTTGTATGGATAGACCTTGCAGCGTGGGAACGCCCAGCAGTGTCCCGCGCGTGGGAACTTGGAGGGTCCCGGGAACGTCACTTTGAGCCATGCCGGCAACGACTAGACGGTGATATACGTGTCCTTGGTATGGGATCGCTTCCACGTCAAACCCGTCCAGGGTGAATTCCAGGACAATCTCGCGTTCATTTGACCAGAGTAGATTGATGTCACTTTGTGGGGATGCCGCTGCCGCCTCGACGAGCGTTAGACTGCCATTCAAAACGATACAAGCTACGATCAGCCAGACCATCCATCGGTTGAGATTTATCATTCGCATTCCTTCCACGTTCCCTCCCAGGATTCCAGGTCGGTCATTAGGGCGCGATATAAAGAGTCCGACCAATTCACTTGATCGGACTCCCTGATTCAACTCGATCCACGAGCACTTGGCCGTTAACCGAATGATCCCATCACCGATCGGAGCAGAATCTCTCCAGACTTGCCCCACGATGATAAAAGGGCTTTTCGAGATCTATCCTATTTGGACAAGCTCCAATCATCTACTGACCGGGCATCATCGGGCGACGCACGGGACGGCGGAACGCAGGTGTGACCAAGACCTTGACCAACCTATGGAAGGAACTCTCCCCCTCATGGTTCATATTCTCTAGCTTGTAGTAAAAAGCACCATAACCTGGTCGGTCCACAAAGCTGTAGCTGGCACCCTCTCCTGCCTGGCCCTGTGCGCCGATGAGATTCTCGTTCACCTTGAGCCACGGGCTATTCTCAGACCGAGCGCGGTACACGTTGAACCCGGCATTGTCGCTTTCTGCAGTGGTCATCCAGTTCAGCGTGACTTCGCCCCGGCTGATTCGCGCGTTGAAGGATGACAACTCGACGGCGGTGGGGCGGCATTCAATCACCAGGTTGATCCCGTCCTTGCCTGTGGAAGAGGTAGCCCCGTCCCCACCATTGGGCTCAACGATTTGAATGTGGGCTTCCAGGCCGGTGTAGGTCGCTTCTGCCAGGGCAAAAGCTGCCTCGTATCCCCTGAGCTGCTCGTTGACGTACACCCAATCGAAATCGGGCGGCGGATCGGGATTGTTCGCGTCGTCACCGTCTACCAGCGTATTGTTGCCCAAGTCATAGATTTTGATCCAGGCATCTTCTGCCCACGGCAGCGGCACATAGCCGTCCTCTGCAAGCACGAGAGCATAGAGCATGCCGGAATCACACGCATAGCGCAAGTACAACTTGGACATGAGCGCATATCCCGGCCAGGCCGGGTCAGGCCTTCCTGCATTATACATATTGGCAAAGAAATCGCCCGTCCCATCTTCGGCCAGATTCCATTCCCCATAAGCGCCATCCACGACCGTGGCCGGGGTGTCGCTGGGAACGATGTAGCTGGGCTCCGGGGGATTGGCCGGCTCGTATGCCCAAACGAGCGTGGCGAATACGGACAGCAGTAGCATCGAAGTCAGCAGCAATCTAGTCAACATTTTCATCGGTTGTTCCATAGATAACCTCCTGATTATCAAGTTCAATAGTTGATCCAGTATCTCTTTCCATTCTCCCTCGGGTAACAATCTCTTGATGAAAAGCCTCCTTACTCTATGATGGTCTTTACTGACTATATTATATCATCATTGGGAAAGGATGGGTGAACAATTAGTAAATTCGAGATAGGAAATTTATTGAAGGCAATCAGGTTGAGGTGAACAGCGAGCTATCGTCAGGGTTCAAGTTCCAGAGCGGATAGATAGCCGTACACCGTCAATTGGTAGGCGCCGACATTGCCACGGGCTCCCACTCCCCACCAGTAGGTATCGGGATCTGCCAGGGATCCGTTATCGAGAACTCTATCAAACACAGCCGAGGTTGTGTTCAAGAGTTGGGTGTGCCAAACAGGTGTGAGATCATCTCCTTGTGACAGATCTACCCAATACGATTCGGCCCCTGGATACGGGTTCCACTCGAATAGAATGGGATTCTGCGCGGATATTTCTCCAACGGAAAAGGACTCACTCATTGGCGGATTGATCGGCACAAAATCACGCTGCCCGATCTCAAAATCCGGCAGTTCTACAACACTACTCCGCGCGACAGCAAAGGGACCGATCCATGCCCAACTCACTACGTCCTCCTCACTGTACTGCTCGTTCCATGCCTGGGCAAATAGAACGTTGAATCCCTGACCAAGGACCGTCAGGTCTTTGAAAATGTAAAATCCCTCCATATCCGTAGTGCAGGTCGCAACGATAGCATAGGCTTGATCCTCCAGTTTGACCGTCACTCCAGCTGGCACTGGCGATCCATCCCTGACGACGCGACCACTGACCCGCGATTGAGGAGAAGGACTGATGACCAGGGGAGTAGGACTGGGAACATCGGTGGTTGTCGTAGTAGGACTGGGAGATGGCGACTTGGTGGGCGTACGATCAACACTTGGTGTTCCAGGAGTGCTGGTCGGGCTGGCAGTGGGCGGTCTGGGGGTAGGAGTCGGTGTGGCGACTGGCGGTACAGATGTATAACTCGGACTGACCATTGGCGATGGTGGGACGCGAGATGGGGTTGGAGACCCAACAGGAGAGGGGGTGACGGAAGCCGAAAAAGATGGCGATGATACATGGGTAACAGTCATAACAGGGTCTTCCATCGCTGTAGGCGTCGGCTGCGTGACGAAAGGGGATGGCGACAGGGTAATCATCACCTTCCTTGAAGTAGAACTTGGTATCGGAAACGGGGATTCAGCGGATGGGACGGGTCTCGTCTCGCGCAAGAGACTTGCAATCAGCAGCGTGATGGCTGCACATACCGCCATTCCAGCCAATAATCCCAGTGCTAGCACAGCTGCAAATACTACCGGACCCCTCTTTCTCGCCACTCCCATCTCCGTCTCTACACTGCCTGTTATTCACCCATTATACAGGATGAGGGTCGGTTTGCGGTAACAAAAACCTTGGAAAATAGTACAACTGGTCTCACATCCGCCCGCACGATAAAACAGCAAGGGGTTGGGCAACGCTGACTTGACAGATTCTGCTGTCTGAGGTATCCTTTTGTATGCCCCCGGTACATTTGGGGGCACTTGAATGCTTATGAACAGAGACGAGAAGCGCTCCACCCTCCATTCCTATCGCGGCCTTCAAGTGATGGAAGCGACCGCCCGCCTGCTGGCCCTGGTTGTTATCCTGGGCCTGTTCCTGGTCAAGCCGGTGCATAGCCGCTGGGACATCCCTCAGACTATCGAACCGCCGGACAGAGTCCATTCATCGCCAGCCAAAGCGACCGCTTCTACCCCTACCCCCACTCCGATCCCCCTGCCTGATCAGGCCGAGGTCCCTATCCTGATGTATCACTATGTCTCTGAACTGCCCCCCAACGCCGACCGTATCCGCCGCGACTTGACCGTCATTCCGGAGGCTTTTGAAGCGCAGCTCCAATACCTGACCGACGCCGGCTATCATCCCATCACGCTCTCCGACCTGTATCTTCACTTCACCCAGGGCTACCCCCTGCCCGAGCGTCCCATCGTGCTTACCTTCGACGATGGCTACAGCGACGCCTACGATGTGGTATTCCCCCTGCTCCTCGAGTACGGGTTCACTGGCACCTTTTTCGTCCTGGCCACCCCGGCCCACTTTGAATCACCGGGCTATCTGACGTGGGAACAGATGAGAGAGATGGCGCACGCCGGCCTGGAAATCCAGGCCCATGGCCGGGATCACGTGGATCTGCGCAACCGCTCCTACGACTATTTAGTCTACCAAATACTGGGCATTCAGGAAGCGATCGAGCAGCATACCGGCACCTTGCCCCGCTTTTTTTGCTACCCATCCGGTAAATACGACGCCAGTGTCATCTCTGTCCTCAAATCGGCCGGCTACTGGGGAGCGGTGACGACCGAGTGGGGCCACACCCACACCCTGGACCATCTGTTTGAAATGCCCCGCCTGCGGATCCGGGGAGCGGATACGTTGAACAGCTTTATCGAAAAGCTGGAAGGATAAAAGGCCGCTCCCACACTGCATGATTCCCCCAATACTACTTTTTTGTTACCCAGACTGACAAATTTGATAGGTTTTGATAGAGCCTCGGTGGTATAATACGCTGCGACTGTCGGGGCTTTTTAGCTGGAATGATCGAGGATTTGACCATGCCATCCTCCCGTTTAGTGGGATTCTATAACCTGAGGCCGGAAGAACGGCTGGAACAGACTTCCCAGTGGGCCGCGTTGACTGAACAAGAACGCGCGATCCTACAGGGCATCCCCGGATTGGACCTCCCCCGGGCCAACCAGATGATTGAGAACGTGATCGGGGTGTACGGGCTGCCCCTGGGCATCGCAGTCAACTTTACCGTCAACGGACGGGACGTGCTGGTGCCGATGGTCATCGAGGAACCATCGGTGGTTGCCGGCGTCTCCCTCACCGCCAAGCTGGCCCGCACTGGCGGCGGCTTCCAGGCCATCACCACCGCGCCAGAGATGATCGGCCAGATTCAGGTGCTCGACGTGCCGGATCCATGGTCCGCCCGCTTCGACCTGCTGGCGGCCCGCGATGACCTGCTGGCCCAGGCCGATGAAACCGACCCTGTCATCCTCCGGCTGGGCGGCGGAGCCCGTGACCTGGAGGTGCGCGTCGTCGAACAAAGCCCGGTGGGCCCGATGTTGATCGTGCACCTGATCCTCGACTGCCGGGACGCAATGGGAGCCAACGCTGTCAACACCGCCTGTGAGGCCATCGCCCCCCGCATCGAAGAGATCACTGGCGGACGGGTGGGGCTGCGCATCCTCTCCAACCTGGCCGAGCGGCGCCTGGCGCGAGCGCGCTGCACCATTCCCCTGGACGTACTCGCCTTCCGCGAGTTCAGCGGGGAGGATGTAGCGCGGGGCATTGTCGAGGCCGGGGCCTTTGCTGCAGCCGACCCGTACCGCGCTGCCACCCACAACAAGGGGATCATGAACGGCGTGGACGCAGTGGTCATCGCCACCGGCAACGACTGGCGCGCCGTCGAGGCGGGAGCCCACGCCTACGCCGCCCGATCGGGTCGCTACAACAGTCTCAGCACCTGGGCGCGGGATGCCGACGGTCACCTGGTCGGCACGCTAGAGATGCCGCTGGCCGTTGGCGTTGTGGGAGGCGCGACGCGGGTGCACCCCACGGCTCAACTGGCCCTCAAGATCCTGGGTGTGCAGACTGCCCGCGAGCTGGCCGAGATCATCGTCGCGGTGGGATTGGCCCAGAACCTGGCCGCCCTGCGCGCCTTGGCGACCGAGGGCATTCAACGTGGCCACATGCGGCTTCACGCCCGGCAGATCGCCGTCGCGGCCGGAGCGCGAGAACACGAAATCGAACCGGTCGTGCAACGCATGACCGCCGGCGGTGTTATAAGATTGGACCATGCCGAGGCAGTGCTGGCCGAACTGCGCCAGTCGAAACCCGCGGCAGAATAAGGAGCAGCCCAGGAGTGGATCGGGATTCACAGATCATGCTAAAACCTGATCGCGAGGTCGGGATCATTGGATATGGGGCCTACGTGCCCCGCTACCGCCTGCCAGCCGCCGAGGTCAGCCGGATATGGACGGATGGACAGGGGGGAACGCCAATCCGGGAAAAATCGGTCCCCGGGCCCGACGAAGACGTGGTCACCATGTCCATCGAGGCCGCCCGCAATGCCCTGGGCCGATCCCAGGGCGTGGACCCGGCCCTCATTCGCGCCGTGTGGGTGGGGAGCGAATCGCACCCCTATGCCGTCAAGCCGACCTCGACTATCGTGGCCGAGGCTATCGGTGCAACTCCCTACACCCAGGCCGCCGATTGGGAGTTCGCCTGCAAGGCCGGGACCGAGGCCTTCCAGGCCGCCATCGGCTTTGTGGGGTCGGGAATGGCCCCCTACGCCCTCGCTATCGGCATGGACACCGCTCAGGCCCGGCCCGGAGATGACCTGGAATACACCGCCGGTGCGGGGGGGGCGGCCTTTTTGCTCGGTCCCGCCGAGGACGCGCTGACCGTGATCGAAGGCTCCTGCTCCTACGTCACCGACACGCCCGATTTCTGGCGCCGGGCCTACCGGCACTATCCCTCCCATGGCGGACGGTTCACCGGGCAGCCGGCCTATTTCAAACACAGCACCGCCGCCGCCCAGTCCCTGATGACCGCTCTGGGGAGACAGCCGTCCGACTATACCTATGCCATCTTTCACCAACCCAACGTCAAATTCCCCCAAACGGAGGCCAAACAGTTGGGGTTTACACCGGCCCAGATCGCGCCCGGCCTGCTGGCTAACGACATCGGCAACACGTATGCCGGTTCGTCCCTGGTCGGCCTGACCGCCGTGCTGGACGTGGCAGCTCCCGGCGACCGGGTGCTGTTGGTGAGCTATGGCTCTGGTGCTGGCTCCGACGCCATATCCTTCCGCGTCACCGAGGCGCTCCTGGAACGGCGAGACTTGGCCTCCAAGACCCGCGACTATGTCGGCCGGCGAGTGGAGATTGATTACGCGACGTATGTCCGGTATACCAAAAAGCTGAGATTGAACTGAGGGAACGAGTAGGATTCAGGCAGAATGAGAGACGTTGCAATCATCGGAGTGGGACAGACCGAGGTAGGGGAGCATTGGGACGTCAGCTTGCGCCACCTGGCGCTGGGGGCCCTTCAGGCCGCCATGACCGACGCTGGCGTTGCCCAAACCGACGCGCTCTATGTCGGCAATATGCTGGCGGGCGAACTGACGGGACAGGAGCACCTGGGCGCTCTGGTCGCTGACTTTGCGGGGCTACGCGGTGTCGAGGCCTTCAAAGTCGAAGCCGCCTGTGGCTCTGGCGCGGCGGCCCTGCGGCTCGGTTACGTGGCCGTCGCGGGCGGGCTGGCGAACATCGTTGTCGTGGTGGGCGTGGAAAAGATGACCGATACCCTCGGCCCCGACACGACCTCGGCCCTGGCCATGGCGGCCGACGCCGACTATGAGGCTGCCCAGGGCATCTCTTTCGTGGCCCTCAACGCACTGTTGATGCGCCGCTATATGCACGAGCACGGCTACGCCCATCACGACTTTGCCCCCTTTGCCGTCAACGCCCACCGGAATGGAAGCCACAATCCGTACGCCATGTTCCAGTTTCCCGTCAGCGCGGACCGATTTGCCCAGGCGCCCATGATCTGCGACCCCATCAACTTGCTCGATAGCTCGCCCATCTGCGATGGCGCGGCGGCCGTCGTGCTGGCCCCGGCCGAGGCCGCCCGCGCTTTCTCAGCCGCCCCGGTGCGCATCACGGCCTCGGCGGTCGGTACCGATACTCTGGCCATCCACGATAGGCGGGACCCGTTGGTACTGGATGGCGCGGTGCTTTCGACCCAGCGGGCCTACGAGCAGGCCAGCGTCGGCCCACAGGAGATTGACTTGTTCGAGCTGCACGATGCGTTCAGCATTATGGCAGCCCTCAGCCTGGAGGCGGCCGGCTTTGCCGAGCGAGGCCAGGGGCTGCGCGTGGCTCTGGACGGTGAGATCGAGCTTGGAGGTCGCGTGCCCATCACCACTATGGGCGGGTTGAAGGCCCGAGGACACCCCGTCGGAGCCACCGGCGTGTACCAAATCGTCGAAGTCGTGCAGCAACTGCGGGGCCTGGCCGGATCAAACCAGATACCGAACGCCCGCGTCGGCATGGCGCAGAACATTGGCGGCAGCGGAGCGACGGTCATCACCCATATTTTGGAGAGAATGGAGTAAAAGGAGATAGAATGAGTATTCCCAGGAATTGGAGATTACAGCCTCAGCGCTACCAGCTAGTGGGCGAAATATGTGAAAAGTGCGGGGAGAGAATCTTTCCCCCGCGTGACGTCTGTCCGGGATGCGAGGCCCCGGCCAAGACGCCCCTCCCTTTCAGCGGACGGGGTGAGGTTTACTCGTACAGCACGGTCTACCATCCACCGCGCGGGTTCGAGGAATTCGCTCCCTACACCGTCGCTCTGGTGCAGTTGGAGGAGGGACCGATGGTCGCAGCTCAGCTCACCGATGTGGACGCCAACCAGGTATCCATCGGCATGCCGGTGGAGATGGTGACCCGCAAGGTGCAGGGCGGCGGCGAGGAGGGCGCCATCATCTATGGCTACAAGTTCCGTCCAGCCCGCTTCGAGCAACACTCGCGCCCCACTGGATAAACGTCGCTCAAGCCGATGCTGACTGTCGCCCAAGCTCAAAGCTATTACGAGGCATCGGATACTGTGCACGACTTTGACCACGTGCTGCGGGTGCTGAACCTGGCGGAGCGGATCGCGCGGGCCGAGCAGGCCGATCTGGGGATCGTGCGGACCGCGACTCTGCTGCACGACGTGGGGCGCGAGCAGGCCGAGGCCCAGGGACTCGATCACGCCGCTTTCGCCGCCGACCGGGCGCGGGCCATTCTGAACGGCCATCCTCCCGCCAGGGTGGAGGCCGTAGCCCATGCCATCGCTGCCCACCGCTTTCGCACCGGCCCGCAACCGGCCACGTTGGAGGCCCAAGTCCTCTTCGATGCCGATAAACTGGACGCCATCGGCGCGGTGGGCGTCGCCCGAGCCTTTGCTTACGGCGGCGCCCACAACCAGCGGTTGTGGGCCGACCGGGATGCGGTGGACGTGGCCCGCTGGTTGGAAGATGGGGATTTTTACGACCACACCCCCGTCCACGAGTTCGTGGTCAAACTGTCTCGCATCAGAGAGCATCTCTTTACCCCTACAGGCCGGTCCATCGCCGAGGAACGCCATGCCTACATGACCGCCTTTTACGAACAACTGGACACTGAAATACGGGGGGAGCGCTAATCCCACACTCCCCCTGACGAACCCCACGACTCGCCTATGTTTCGACGGAACCCTGTCGTCTGGATATTCCTCCTGGCCCTGGTCCTGCGCCTGGTCCCCGTGTTGCTTACCTACGATCTGCCCATCGGTCTGGACGACATGTTCCAATACGACATGCTGGCCCGCTCCATCGTCGCTGGCGATGGCTACCGCTGGTACGCCGAGGGCGATCTGGTTCACATCCAGCGGTACATCCGGATGGAAAAGCCGGCCGACTATGACCCGCGCGGCATACCGACCAGCTTCCGTGCTCCTGGATACCCTGCGCTCCTGGCGTTGATCTATGCCGTCGTTGGGGTGGGAGCGGACCGCTTCTTTGCCGTTCGCCTGGTCCAGGCTTTTCTCGGCGCGGCCCTGGCCCCATTGAGCTGCATCCTGGCCCGGCAGGTCGGGTTCAGCCGGCGAGGGGCTCACTGGACCGGCATCATCGTCGCCACGTTTCCTCTCCTGATCGTCTATCCCCTGGCGTTGGTCAGCGAGAATCTGCTCATCCCGCTGCTCACTCTGGCCCTGGTGCTGACCCTGCGGGCTGGCCGACGCCGCCGGCTCCGGGACTATGCCTTGCTTGGCGTCGTCCTGGGGCTGACGGCCCTGACCCGCTCCATCGCTGCGGGCTTTGTGCCGGTAGCGGCGCTGTGGAGTTGGTATACAGCTCCACAAGATGGGGCACAGCCGCAGAAACGGGCCGCGCTCCGTTCTGTCGCTCTCCTGGTCCTCTGCTTCCTGCTCGTCACCACGCCCTGGGCGGTACGGAACACGCGGCTGCACGGTCAGCTCACCTGGATCGAGACCTCGCTGGGCTATAACCTGTACATCGGCTACCATCCTCAATCGAATGGCACCTTCCAATACGGCATCTCCCTCGATCTGCTGCCCATCATGGACGATGCCGAGCGCGATGACCTGGGGATGGCGGCCTTTTGGCGCTTTCTACACGCCGATCCCGGTCGTGTGCCTGGCTTGATGGCGCGCAAGGCCGGCCACCTGTGGGCATTGGACAGCCGGGCCTTGATCTACTTTTACGCCAACGGATTTCTGGGTCAGTGGCCCGCCTGGCTGCTGGGGAGTGCCCTCTTGCTTGCCTGTGGACCGTTGATGCTGTTAGCACCCCTCGCGGTTGCTGGGCTGTTCTGCGGGCCGTTGACCCGCCCCAAGCTTCTCCTAGCGGGACTGGTGGCTTACTACATCGGCGCGCACGTCCTCATCATGGCCGAGCCGCGCTTCCGCCTCCCCCTGCTGCCCATCGTCGCCCTCCTGGCGGCCTATGCCCTGGACGAGCGCCCCTGGCGGGAATCCCGTCCCTGGCAGCGTGGCCTAGTCATCCTGATCATTGCGCTGTTGGGGGTCAATTGGGGACTGGAACTGGTGCGTAACTGGAGCACACTGACTGCCCTGTTCGGCCCTGACGGCACCCACTTGCGCCTGCCATATTGAGAGGAGTGATGTAGATGCGTCTCAAAGAACTGCGCATGGATTGGAAAGTCGTCGTCGTCATCCTCGTCGCCACCCTGACACTGGTGGTAGAGCATTATCACCGTTTCTTACCCCACAAGTCCTACGACCGGCTGCTCATGTACCTGATCGTCCCCTTGCTGGTGATCCTGCTTCTCTTTCGCGAATCGCCGGCTCGATACGGCTTCCAGATCGGGGATTGGAAGGCTGGTCTCCTCCTGACGGCGGCGGGATGTGGAGGCATGGCGCTGGTGATGCTCTCCCTGGCCCGCACCGGCGCGGTCCAGGCCTACTATGCCCCTCGAGCCAACACCTCCCTCCCGCTGCTGCTCGATACCGGGATTGACTTGTTTGGCTGGGAGTTCCTGTTTCGGGGGTTCCTGCTCTTTGCCCTCTACCCCGTCTGCGGTCCCTATGCTATCCTACTCCAGGCGGTCCCCTTTACCATCGCACATTACGGCAAACCAGAGATAGAGACTCTGAGTTGTATCTTTGGCGGCAGCGCGTTCGGGTACGTCGCCTGGCGCACTCGCTCGTTCCTCTATCCTTTTCTCATCCACTGGTTCCTGGCGACGTTTACCGTCCTCGTCGCCAGCGGCGCGGTGTAGATCAGCAGTCAGGCTTTTTCTCTCTCCCGTTGTGAATGCTGACAAATTGCCAGACTTGTCACCTGGCGGTATAATCTAACGATAACTGCAAGTCTCGAGGAGGAAGAGATCGGCATGGAAGAGAAAACTCGCCTCATCCAACAGCTCGACCAGGCGCGTGACGAGATGCGCGCGGTATTGACAGGAATTGGTCCTCGCCAAGAGATATATCCCGGCTGGACCATCAAGCACGTGCTCGCCCACATCACCGGCTGGGACGAGGTCTCAGTCGCCGCTCTGCACGCTCACGTCGCCGGGGACGACCCCAGCCCGCCGATGGCGCAGGATATCGAGCAGTACAACACCGAGGCCGTCGCCGCTCGCGAATCCCTCAGCTATGAGGATGTCGTCAGGGAATGTGAACGCGTCCGGGAGCAGCTCAAAACCCTCATCATGGACATGCCGCCCGCCAAGCTGGCCGAACCGCTCCTTTTCCCCTGGGGCCCCACCGGAACCGTGGCTCAACTCGTGAACGTCTTTGCCAATCACGAACTGGAGCACGCCCGAGAGATCCGCGACCTCGTGCACAAAAAGACATAGCCAGGCGAGGTTTCCACACCTCGCGACTGTTGCTGTTAGCGTATGGGCGAAGGAGGCGGGGAAAGAGGACGGATATTGCACCCAAACTGTATCATCGCTGAGCGCTTTGAAATAGAGTCACCAGAGACGGCCCTGCTCGGTCGAGGGGGCATGGGGGACGTGTATCGGGGTCGGGATACCCAGACGGGCCAACCCGTCGCGATCAAGGTTCTCCAATCGGAAATCGTTGGCGGCGATCTTGATTCCATCACCCGCTTCATTCGTGAAGGTCAGGCTCTCAGCCAACTGAACCATCCCCACATCGTGAAAATGATCGCTGCCCTTCAGGAGGCTGGGCGGCAGTATCTGGTGATGGAGTATGTTGGGGGCGGTTCGCTGCAAGATTGGTTGGATGCCCATGGAGCGCTGCCCATCTCTCGCGCCCTCCAGATATCCGCCGCCCTGTCCGATGCCCTCACTCACACTCACTTGCGGGGGATCATCCACCGAGATCTGAAACCGACCAACGTGCTCCTGACCGAGGAGGGCATCCCCCGGCTGACCGATTTTGGCGTCGCGCACGTGGCGGGAAACGTCAGTCTGACCCAGACCGGTGTGCGGATCGGCACCGTCAATTACTTTAGCCCAGAAGCCTGCAACGGCGAGCGGACCGACGAACGGGCCGATATCTGGGCCCTGGGCGTGATGCTCTACGAGATGCTGACCGGGCGTCGGCCATTCACGGGGCGCACGATTGGTGAGACCGCCCTCTCCATCCTCACCCGCCCCGCCCCTGACCTGACCCTCTATTGCCCCCACGTATCTCCCACCCTGGCCGACCTCATCTATGGCATGCTGCAAAAGGATCGCGGCAAACGCATCCCCCGTATGCAGTTGGTGCACGCCGGTTTACAACTGGAAGCCGCGCTGCTAGAGAGAGGCATTCCCTCTCCCATCGGCAGTGTGGGCCCTCAACCATAGGAGACGATGATTATGTCACTGCCAATAGGCGACCCTCCCTCCATTCCGGAACCCGCTCTTGCACCGGAGCGCCCGGATTACATCGGCCCCGTGTTGGCCGTCCTGCTGCTGGGCTGGATCAGCCTGACGGCGCTGCTCATCCACGGGTCGCTCTGGACTGTGGAACAGTTCTTTATCGTGGATGGCCTCGCTTGGCCCATCTGGCTGTGGCCGCTAGCCGAATTGATCCACGCTCTGCTGCTGCTTGTACCCTTGCTGCCGTTGGCTGTGTTCTGGCGCAGCGCCTGCTGCCGGGCCGTCTTTCAGACCTGGACTATGGCGGCTGTCTTTACCCTGTTCCTCGCGCCAGCCCGCCTGGCTCCGGTCAATGCCGCAGAATTGGCTGCCGTCCTCCAAATCGTCGGACAGTTTTTTTACCTGGCCTTTGTCGCCCTCGTCGTCTGGCTGCGCCGCCGCCGCGACCCGACCCTGGGTTTCGTCAGGCCGCGTGGCTCCCTGCTGCCGGTCCTGCTGCTGGCTCCTCTCCTCATCTGGGGATGGGTCGCGTGGGGCGCCTTCGGCTCCTGGCTGGACATTCTGCTCAACCTGCTGGCAGCCCTGCTCCTGGGCCTTTCCGCCGGGATGGTGATCGGCCACTTCCTGCTCCATCCCCTGCGCGAGACCGGGTCCGGCTCTGGGTGGGACGTCACCTGGGGCGGATTCGTCGCCGGAGCCGTCCTGATGATCATGGGCTCCGCCTTGGGGTTCAACGGCCTGCAGCTCTTCCTGATGCTCCTGCTGCCGGTGCTGGGCCGGACGCTGTTGGTGCTGATTCACCTGGGACGTGAGCGGCCCGCATCGGGCTGGCTGACCTTGGCGCTGCTCATCGGCTTGGTCGCCGCTGCCCCGATGCTGCTGGTGGACCCCGACGAACTGCTGCTGGTTCTCAACCTGGGATCGCGGGACGTGTTCCAATGGAGCGTGTACGCCGCCCTGGTCACCATGCTCAGCACATGGACGCTGGGCCTGTTGCTTTCGTTGGCCCGTTCCTGGTTGGCCCGCATCCGCCGCCGCGCGCTGTTGATCGGGGGTGTGGCCGCGGCGTGGAGTATGGTGATCCTGCTCTACGCGCTGGTCGGACAGCCCGGCCTCCACGGAGAGCGGCTGTTCGTGATCTTGAACGATCAGGCCGACCTCTCATCGGCCGCCGGTATCGAGGATTACGGCCAGCGCCGCCAATACGTCTACGAGACCTTGGTCGGCCATGCCGATGCCACCCAGGCCGACCTTCGCGCCCTCCTGGACCGCATAGGCGTGGAGTACACCTCCTACTACCTGAGCAACGCCCTCGATGTGGACGGCGGGCCCTTGCTGCGGTTGTGGCTCAACAGCCGCCCTGAGGTGGACCGCATTCTCCTGAACCCCATCCTGCGACCCCTGCCCGCGCCCATCCCGCCGGCCGAGGGGTACATAGCCGCTCCCGCCGACACGCCGTGGAACATTACCACCATCGGCGCCGATCGGGTGTGGGAGGAGCTGGGAATCACCGGAGAGGGGATCGTCGTCGGGCAGTCGGACTCGGGCGCCCAGTGGACCCATCCCGAACTCCAGCCGACTTATCGGGGACGGGACGGTCAGCACGACTACAACTGGTTCGACCCCTGGAACCACACTCCCGCCCCCACCGACATCGGTGGTCACGGCACCCATACCGTCGCCACCAGCGTGGGCCAGTCGGTGGGAGTCGCGCCCGGCGCCGCCTGGTACGGCTGCGTCAACCTGGCCCGCAATCTGGCCAACCCGGCCCTCTACCTGGACTGTATGCAGTTCATGCTGGCTCCTTTTCCCCTGGATGGCGATCCCTTCACCGATGGGGATCCCCGGCGTGGAGCGCACGTCATCAACAACTCGTGGGGCTGTCCCGACATCGAGGGTTGCGATCCCCATGCCCTGGTGGACAGTGTGCGCGCCCTCCGCGCTGCCGGTGTGTTCGTCGTCGCCTCGGCCGGCAACACCGGCGAAAAATGTGAAAGCGTCACGGACCCCCTGGCGCTGTACGACGAAGCCTTCTCCGTCGGCGCCACCGAGTCGGGCGGCAGGATCGCCTTTTTTAGCAGCCGAGGCCCGGTCACTGTGGATGGGAGCGGCCGCACCAAGCCAGACATCCTGGCCCCCGGCGTCGACGTGCTGTCCGCCTACCCGGGCAGCACCTACTACTATGCCAGCGGTACCTCGATGGCCGGTCCTCACCTGGTCGGCGTGGTCGCTCTGATCTGGTCCGCCAATCCCGCCCTGATTGGCGACATCGAACGGACGGAGCAGATCCTCATCGAGACGGCCCGTCCCTACGACTATGCCGCCTACGGCTATCCGACTTGCGCGGGGGACGGCGAGTATCCCAACAACGCCGTCGGTTACGGCATCGTGGATGCCTACGCCGCGGTACAGCGAGCTTTGGAGATCACTCCATAAATGGACGCCTTTACCATTCAACTGACTACTATCGCTCATGGCGGCGCCGCCCTGGGACGACACGAGGAGCGCGTGGTCTTTGTCCCCTACGGCCTGCCCGGTGAGACGGTCCGCGCCGAGATCATCATGGACAAGGGACGGTATGCCTTTGCCCGCCTGGTGGAGGTCGTGGCCCCGTCGCCCGATCGGGTGACGCCGCCCTGTCCCTACTTTGGCCCTACCGGGTGCGGGGGCTGTCAATGGCAGCACGCGAATTACGCGGCCCAGCTGCGTATGAAGACGGAAATCGTCGCCGACCAACTGACGCGCGTCGGCGGCATCGCCGACCCCGTCGTCCATCCCACCCGGTCCGACCCCACCGGGTGGGCCTATCGCAATCACGCCCAATTCCATCCCGCCCCGGGCGGTGGTCTCGGCTTCCAACGGGCCAACAGCAACGAGGTCATCCGCATAGAGCCTGAAACAGAAGATGACACGAGTTCCTGCCCGATCCTCCACCCTCTCCTAGCCGACCTGTACGCCTCCCTTGACCTTGGCGCAGGGGATGCGTTGGATGGCCTCGCCCGCCTCTCCCTGCGGGCCGGCGCCGAAACCGGCGACTGCATGCTCATCTTTGAGATGGATGATGACCTCCCGCCGGGGCTGGAAATAGACCTGCCCGTCTCCTGCGTCCTGCTCCTCTCCGATGGTGTGCACGTCAACTTGATCGGAGATAATCACATCACCGAAATCGTCGCTGGTCACACCTACCGCATCTCGGCACCCTCCTTCTTCCAGGTCAACACCCCGCAGGCGGCTCGTCTGGTACAATTGACGCTGGACTATCTCGATCTGCAGGGCGACGAGACGGTGCTGGACGCCTACTGCGGTGTGGGACTCTTTACTGTCCCCCTGGCCGAGCGGGCGGGCCTGGTCGTGGGCATCGAATCCTCCCCCGCTGCCGTCGCCGATTTGCTGGAAAACACCGCCGAGTACGATAACGTGGACATCATCGAGGGAGCGGTCGAGGCGGCGCTGCCGGCTTTGGAGCTGGACGCCCCTTTCTCCGCTGCCGTGCTGGATCCGCCTCGCGCTGGCGTGGACCGCTTCGCGCTGGACAGCCTGATCGAACGGCAGCCTGCCCGCCTGGTCTATGTCTCCTGCGACCCCGCTACCCTGGCCCGCGACGCCAAGCGTCTGATTCGTGGCGGCTACCACCTTGTCGAGGTGCAGCCGGTGGACATGTTCCCCCAAACGCACCACATCGAGAGCGTAGCGTTGTTTACGTGGACCAGCCAGTGACCTGTTTACGCCAAGAGACGGTGCTAGGGCCCCTGGCGCGAGCCAATTCCCGCCAACATCCCTTGGAAACGCTGCTTGACGATACGCAGCGTGGGCCGCGGCGCTGACGTGCGTCGGTAATATGGACACTTGCCCAGTCCCATAGATGTGGTATAGTATTATGGCTCTTGAGCCAGCCGGTTTACACTTGGCGGATTGGCAGGCTGTAAACACACTGCCATTTTAATCAATATGTCACATTTCGTTAACGTTACTTAGACAAAAATACGCTATACTCTTTACAGTAATAGTGTGTTGCTAGCTTATCCTCCCCTTCATTGAAAGAGCAGACTGTATGACTGAATCACAACTCAGCGCCGGCATTGCCCTGGCCAAGGCCGGACAGAATGCGGAAGCCAGAAAACTCTTGACCAAAGTCGTGCAGTGTGACCCCAACTCGGTGCTGGGTTGGCTCTGGCTCGCTGGTGTCGTCGAGACGGTCAAGCAGCGATGCGACTGTCTCGAAAAGGTGCTGCAGCTCAATCCCGAGAACCAGGTCGTTCAGCGCGCACTAGAGCAGGCCAAGGCTGCCCGGTCCCAACAGACGGGATTGCAGTATTACGTGGGGCGCTCCTTGACCTCGGAGCAGGCCAGGCAATGCCGAGACGCAGTCCTCAGCGCGTTTGGGGAGGGATACGAACCGTGTCACGTTAACACAACTGTCACCACAGGAGAACAATCGCTCCTGTTTCAGGCCTGTCAAAAGATCCTCCTGTCCAGTTTTGGTGTTTTCGATTTGTCATCGGCCGATCCCGATTGTTACATCGAACTGGGAATTGCCCTGGGGCTGAACCGCCCGATCGTCGTCACCGTCCGGGCAGGAACCGCTCTGCCTATGTGGCTGGAAGAGCATCGTCTCGTCCAGTATACCGCTCCCTCTGACCTGGCCTTCCGTCTCTCTCAGCTCCGCGAGCAAGGCTTTCCACCGACTCTGCGCCCTTCTCCCGATCACTGTCACTTTTGTAACTGTACCTGTGAGGGAATGGCGACGCCGCCGGATGAAACTGCTTACCTGGTGCTCAACGAATCCAAGCTGCTGTGGCGCGGGCTGATGAAATCCCTCACGCCGCACCTCTCTCAGTATCACTTGCGCCCGGTCTATTTGAGTGACCAATCCTCCGGACCAGCCCTGTGCGGCATGCGTAGAAACGTGCTTGCCTCCCGCTTCGTCATCTGTCACCTGGGCGCCCTATCCAACGAGGCCAGCTTTCTGGCCCTGGGAATGGCCATCGGAAGTCGGGTGCCCTGGATGCTCCTCTCTCGGCAGAATGGCGATCCTGTCCCCTCGTTGCTCCAGGGGTTCGATCGGGTTGTCTACACGACCCTGGCCGACCTCTGCGAGGGCCTGACGGATGCACTGGCCCCGGTGCTGGGCAAATCTATCCTCCCATCAATCTCCCAACCCGCCGGAACGACAATGATCTCTCTCCCATTCTGGGTCCAGCTCGATGACTGGATCAGCCGCGTCAAACACGCCGCCCGAGCTCCCGAGGCCATCCGGGGAACCATCCGCCTCTTTCAGTACGAGGGGCAAAACCAGGTGGCAGAATCCGTCATTCCCAGTAAGGGAGTGCTGATTGGAAGAGACGTCGCGTGTGATATTGTCATCGAGACGCCCAGTGTGTCCGCTCGTCATCTGCGCATCCTGGAAGGACGGAATGGCAAGTACTTTGTCCAGGACCTGGACAGCAAGAACGGCACGTTTCTCAATGGGTCGCGCCTGCCTCCAGGCAAAATGGTCGAGATCAGACCCAATGATACCATCCGAATCCCTGGCGTGAGGTTCTTGGTCTGGGATGACCGCCCCCTGCCCCAGGACAAAGTCGCCCCCATTCTCGCCGATACCGACGAACTGCCACCCATCCTGAGAATAGATATCCCCGACATCTCCCCACCCTCCTACCTGAGCACCTGGGATCACTCCCTCACTCTGACCATTTCGCTTCCGAACAGCCACAAGCCCTCGATATGTGAGGTTCAGGCCTACTATCCTATGGGCAAAATCATCTCGAAACTGGTAGACATACTCCGGCTTCCGGCTAAAAAATACGGTTTTATGGTAGATGGTCAGCCCATCGGCGATGACGAGACTCCCCTCAGCGCCGGCGTCCGAAAGACCGACGTGTTGGTTATGGTGCCCCAGGAATCGCAAACGGACAACCCATTCATCGTCCGCTAAACCAAATACGGTCAAGCGCCGCCGGGCGGATTCCCTCTTCCCCTGACCCGTTCAATGAGACCTTGGTTGGACGGTATTGTCACGTCCCAACGTTCAATGCGTCGCCCCTCCTTTTACCTCGATACCCCTCTCTCGCCTGCGCTCTGCCTCCTCATAGTCCAGAGAACGAACCTGCTGCCCGTCTGATGCAACTTTTACCACTATACCGCGTATTAAACGGTAGAAACATGGTAAATGCTCAAGTGCGACGCACCTGGTAGGCAGTTGCGAGATGTGAACGAAAGGAGGTGAACGGGAGATGAAACTACTCATTCGCTGGGCAATTACCAGCCTGGCTCTCTTTGCAGCAGCGTGGCTCGTTCCCGGCATCAGCGTGGAAGGCGGCGGCTGGGTGATCTATGCCGTGATGGCCCTGATCCTGGGATTGGTCAACGCCATCGTGCGCCCCATCCTCAAGCTCTTGACCTGCCCGCTGATTCTATTGACGCTGGGGTTGTTCGTGCTCATCATCAATGGCCTCACCCTCTGGTTGGCCTCGGCCATTGCTGTCAACTGGTTCCACGTGGGCTTTTACATCCAAGATTTTTGGTCTGCCTTCCTGGGGGCGCTCATCGTCAGTGTCGTCAGCGTCATCCTATCGGCGCTGGTCCGGGAAGACGACGAGAACAGGTAACTCGATTATGCAGGGAGGTGATACATCGATGACCGAATACCGAAAACTGCGCCGCCAGAATGGAATCGTCGCGGGGGTATGTGGAGGTCTGGGAGCGTTTTTTGGTCTCAACCCGGCCTGGTTCCGCCTGCTCTTTCTGATTCTGCTGATTCCGGGGGGCCTGCCGGGGTTCCTGCCTTACGTCTTGCTCTGGATCATCATCCCGCGCCGGCGCTAGGCAAAAGTTACGATTCCGAAACACTCTTGTAACGGTTACGAAACCCACAGATCCCTCGCCTTGCGGTATAATGAGGCCGTGAAGAGATGGAAGGATAACTGAACAAGTAAGCCCAAGTCTCTTCTCGTGGCAGTGCCTGGGGACTACCGACCCCGCCCCGGTGGTTCTCAGGCACGCCGCCTTTTTAACCGCCCCGATCTCCGGTCTTTTTGCGCCACGTTGTCATTATGCCGGATTTCTGCTATTATTCCCCCAATGTCAAGCCGCGATCAACTTCAGGGCATCGTCGAGCGCATCACGTATTACAACGAGGAGAATGGGTACTCGGTCATTCGCCTCAGCGTCGCCGGTCAATCCGACCTGGTGACCGTCGTCGGCAATCTGCCCGAAGTCAACCCCGGCGAAAGTCTGCGCCTGGCGGGTGTCTGGACGGCCCATCCCCAATACGGCCGCCAGTTCAAAGCCGAGCAGTGCGAACAGATTCTCCCCGCCACCGTCGAGGGCATCAAGAAATACCTGGGATCCGGGCTGGTCAAAGGCGTGGGTCCGGTCACCGCCGCTCGCATCGTGCAGCGGTTCGGCGCCGAGACGCTGCGCATCCTCGATGAAACGCCCCGGCGGCTGCGGGAGGCCCTGGGGGTGGGACCCAAGCGGGCGGCCGCCATCGCCCGGGCCTGGCAGGAGCAGCAAGAGATTCGCCAGGTGATGCTGTTCCTCCAGAGCCACGGCGTCACCACCGGGCTGGCGGTCAAAATCTACAAGGCCTATGGTGACGATGCCCTGCAGGTCGTGCAAGAGAACCCGTATCGGCTGGCTCGCGATATCTGGGGTGTGGGCTTTAAGACCGCCGACAAAGTCGCGCGCGACCTGGGCCTGCCGGCCGACGCTCCGGCCCGTGTTCAGGCCGGCGTCGCCTATACCCTGAGTCAACTGGCCGATGAGGGGCACGTCTACGCGCCGGAAGAGGAGCTGGTGCAAGAAGCCCGGCGCCTGCTCGACGTTTCCTCCGAACTGGTCCAGGCGGCTATCGAGGACCTGGATGTCGAGCAGGTGGTGCGCCGCGAGACCCTGGTCTACCCCACAGCCGACGGGGAGAGATCGGTCGGCCAGCCGGCCGTGCGCGAGGAACAGGCCGTCTACCTGGCTCCTTTCTACTATGGCGAGATCGGCGCTACCAACCGGCTGCACGCCCTGATGGAGAACTCCACCACCCGCCTGTACTCCTTCCGCGGCGTCAATTGGGACGCGCTGCTGGCGCAGATCACGCCCGATTCCGCCATCCAACTCTCACCGGAGCAGCGGGAGGCAGTGCAGACGGTCCTCACCCACAAAGTGACGGTGCTCACCGGCGGTCCAGGTACCGGCAAGACAGTCAGCATGCGAACCGTCATCCAGGCCCTGGAGGCGCTGGGATGCAGCTATGCTCTCTGTGCGCCCACCGGACGGGCTGCCAAACGCCTCTCCGAGGCCACGAACCGCCCGGCCAAGACCATCCACCGGATGCTCAAGTATGCGCCGCTGGATGGTTTCCGTCACAACGAGGAAAACCCGTTGGAGGTAGACTGTCTCATCGTGGACGAAGCCTCTATGCTCGATCTGCTGCTGACTAACCATCTGCTGAAAGCCATAGACCCGGCTGCTCACGTGCTCTTTGTCGGTGACATAGACCAACTTCCCTCTGTCGGTGCCGGCGATGTCCTGCGCGACATCATCGCTTCGGGTCGCGCTACCACTGTGCGTTTGACCACCATCTTTCGCCAGGCGGCCGACAGTGGCATCGTCGTCAATGCCCATCGGATCAACCAGGGTCACATGCCGATCCTCAACCAGTTCGACGATTTCTACTTTTTCTCCAACCAGGATCCTCAGCAGGCCGCCGATCTGCTGGTGGACATTGTTCAGCACCGTATACCGCGCAAATTTAGTCTCCATCCGATAGATGAGGTGCAGGTGCTCGCTCCGATGTATCGCGGGGCGTGCGGGGTCGCCAATCTCAACTCCCAGCTCCAGGCGGCGCTAAATCCGCCTGCCCCCGGCAAGGCGGAGCGTCGGCTGGGCGGGCGGGTGTTTCGTGTTGGAGACAAGGTGATGCAGACGCGCAACAATTACGAGCAGGACGTGTACAACGGGGACATTGGGCGCGTGGTCGGCATAGACCCGGTGGAGCAAACGCTGACCGTCACCATAGACGATCAGCCTGTGACCTACGATTGGGGCGAAGCGGATGAACTGGTGCACGCCTTTGCCGTGTCGGTCCACAAGAGCCAGGGCAGCGAATACCCGGCCATCGTCGTCCCCGTACTGACCCAGCACTATGTGATGCTGCAGCGCAATCTGCTCTACACCGCCATCACGCGGGCGAAACGATTGGTCGTGCTGGTCGGAACGCGGCGCGCCATCGGCATCGCAGTACGGAACAATCAGGTTCGGGAGCGCCGGTCAGGATTGCGGGTGCGATTGCGGGCGCGGTGAACGGAGGGGCCGACGGTGCGGGGACACGGCAAAAGCGGGGGCCGATCGGCCCCCGCTGTGGTAACCAGCACTGCCGTAAAGAGCGTTTACACGCCCTTTGCTACTTGAGCAAGCTGGGCAAACGTCTCTGGGTCTCGCACGGCGATGTCAGCCAGAATTTTGCGGTTCAACTCGATCCCGGCCAGTTTCAAACCGTGAATGAGACGATTGTACGACAGATCGTGCTGCCGTGCCGCTGCATTGATCCGCGTAATCCACAACCGCCGCAGGTCTCGTCGCCGGTTTCGACGGTCGCGGTAGGCATAGAACTGCGCCTTCATCCAGGCTTCGTTGGCGCGACGGAACAAACGACGGCGCGTCCCCCAGTACCCCTTGGTCTGGCGGAGGATCTTTTTATGGCGCTGGCGTGTTCTGCTTCCTCCCTTAACTCTCACGATCCTAGCTCCCTTTCTCGTGCAGATATGGTGCCAACCGCCTCACTCGCTTCTTCGTTCCACTGGACACCACGGGAACCATTTCGTCGTAGAGACTTTTGGCGCGCTTGCTCTTTTTACGCCTCAAGTGGGATTTCCCCAGCTTGGTGCGCATCAACTTGCCCTTCCCCCCTTTGGTCCGGCGGAAGCGCTTTGATGTTGACTTGTGTGTCTTGATCTTGGGCATAACTTTTTCAATCCTTGTAACTCTACTTCTTCGGGGCCAAAATCATCAGCATCGTGCGTCCTTCTAGATTGGGTGCCTGTTCGATCATTCCCACGTCGGCCAGCTCTGTGGCGATCTCGTCCAACTGCGCTCGAGCGATCTCAGGATACGTGATCTCGCGTCCCCGAAAACGAATCCGCACTTTGACTTTCATCCCGTCCTCCAACCACCGCCGGGCATCCCGCACCTTGAAAGAGCGGTGGTGGTCGGTCGTTTTGGGACGTAACCGGATCTCTTTGACCTCGATCTGCTTTTGAGCTTTACGAGCCTCCCGTTCCTGTTTGGCCTGTTGGTACAAAAACTTGCCGTAATCCATCACCCGAACGACGGGAGGGTCTGCTGCTGGCGATATTTCTACAGCGTCCAAGTGTTGAGCCTGAGCTGTAGCCAAAGCCTCTGAGAGGGGCACAACTCCCACGTGATTACCATCGGCATCAATCAGTCTGACTTGGGACGCTCGAATTTGATGATTAACGCGGTACTTGTCCCGCGTATCAGAACATTCTCTCCTCCTTGCGATGCCTTGTTCCTCCTTTAGGTAACTTGACCAGAGATATACACGGGCAGATGATAACACAGTTGCATAAAGGTGTCAAATCACCGCCCGGTCTTTTCCCATTGAGCCGGGAAGGGTCTCCCCAGGTGCATCAAAGCACCCTTTTATCCGCCACGGCCTCCTGCGCCAACGCGATGAACTCGTCCACCGACTTGCTGCCCGGCACACTCTCATCGCGCAAACGCAAGTTCACCTGGTCGCTCTCCATCTCCCGATCACCGACGATCAGCATATAGGGCACCTTTTGCAGTTGTGCGTTGCGAATTTTCGCCCGCATACGATCGCTGGAATCGTCTACCTCCACCCGCAGCCCGGCCCCGCGGAGTTGTCCCGCCACCGAGTTGGCGTACTCGACGTGCCGGTCGGCGATAGGTATCAGGATGACCTGCACCGGTGACAGCCACACCGGGAAAGCGCCGCCGTAATGCTCCACGAGCACGCCAAAGAATCGCTCCAAACTGCCCAGCAGCGCGCGATGGACCACGTACGGTCTGTGCTCCTTTCCATCCTCACCGATGTATGTCATATCGAACCGCTCGGGTAGGTTAAAGTCGAACTGGATCGTGGTGCACTGCCAGGCGCGTTTCAACGCATCCCGAATCTTGATGTCTATCTTGGGCCCGTAGAACACGGCCTCGCCCTCCATCCGTTCGTAGGGCAGGGCGCGCGCTTCCAAAGCTCTGACCAATGACTGCTCGGCCTGTTTCCACATCCCGTCTCCGCCGGCGTACTTTTCCGGCTTATCAGGGTCGCGCACGCTCAGCTCGATCTTGAACTCGTCAAAGCCAAAGCCGCGCAATAGATCCAGGCTGAAATCCAACACGCGCAGGATCTCGTCCTCGATCTGCTCCGGGATACAGATGATGTGAGCGTCATCCTGTGTAAAGCCCCGCACTCGCAGCAAGCCGTGCAACACACCGCTCCGCTCGTAGCGATAGACCGTGCCCAACTCGGCCCACCGCAGCGGTAGTTCCCGATAGGAGCGCAGCCGCGACTTGTAGATCAGGATTTGGAACGGGCAGTTCATCGGCTTGATGTAGTAATCCTGCCCATCCACGTCCATCGGCGCGTACATCCCATCCCGGTAAAAGTCGAGATGACCGGATGTCTCCCAAAGCTCGGCCCGCCCGATGTGCGGCGTAAAGACGATCTCATACCCGCCATCATAGTGCCGCTGCCGCCAATAGTCCTCGATCAGCACCCGGATACGCCCTCCCTTGGGGTGCCAGTAGGCCAGCCCGGCTCCACCCTCGGGGTGAAAACTGAGCAGGTCCAGTTCCTTGATCAACCGCCGATGGTCCCGCTTCTCCACCTCCTCCCGCCAGGCCAGGTATTCTTCCAACTGCTGGGCCGTTTCCCACACCGTGCCATAGATGCGCTGGAGCATTGGATTTCGCTCATCACCGCGCCAATAGGCCCCGGCCACGCTCAACAGTTTAATCGCCTCCGGGTTGATGTCACGCGTGTTGTCCACGTGCGGCCCCCGGCACAGGTCCACGAAGGAACCGCTCTCGTATACCGAGAGCCTGGCAGCGCCCACCAACGGCTCACCATACTCGTCCATCCCGGCCGCCAGAATGCCGTCTATCAGCTCCTGTTTGTAGGGTTGATTGGCAAAGATGCGTCTCGCCTCTTCCTCATCAATCTCCCGATAGACGAACTCGTGATCCTCGCTCACGATGGCGCGCATACGGGCCTCGATCTCGTCCAGGTCCTCTGGCGTCAGCGACCGCGGCAGGTCAAAATCATAGTAAAAGCCATCCTCTATCGGTGGCCCGATGGCGACCTGGCCCTCGGGAAACTTTTCCAACACCGCCTGGGCCATCACGTGCGACGTCGAGTGACGTAAGCGATGCAAATACTCGTCACGATTTTCATAGTTCTCGGACATTTTTTTCCTCCTCACGAGGGATCGAATAGATAGTACGTTTCAAGTTCATACCCGCCCCAGTGCCATCCTCATCCATTTCGATCACCTCCTTTCAATCATAACAAAAAATCCCCACGCCCTGGGGCGTGGGGATGATCCACGTGGTTCCACCCAAGTTCAACGCCGGACCTTTCCGCCGTTGCACTCTGAGGCGCTAACGGGCCTTACCCGGAACTCTATACTTTCGCAAGCTGCGATTTGAAGAGTTCACTCTCGGGGGGTCTTCCCAAGTGTCCGGTGAGAGGGCTTTCAGCCAGTGACCCTCTCTCTCTGGGACCTTTTCAACCTGGTACTCGTCCCGATCAACGTATTAGGTTTATCTTTGGTTTGTCTTATTATACCCGGTTTATGGGTTCTGTCAACTACCATTTCCCAGCCATGTTGTAACCAAACTGAAACGTTCAGATAGTTGATTTTGTTGTATACTGGTGTTCCAAAGCTCGAACAGAGGTCTGTCATGACGCCGTTCCACGCCCTCAAAATTACACCCGCGATACAGGTGTTGAAACGCCTGAGCAGCGGCGAGACAATTCAAGATACGTGGATTATTGACCCCCTCGATCCGGACCCGTTGGTCGTCAGTCGCTGGGTCTGCGGTGAGGACCTCCGCGGCATCTACCAGCCGATCTTGATACGCAACTGCTATATTGATGATCTCAACCTGGCCCAGCGCACCTTTTACGAGCGGGTGGAATTGGTGGACTGTCGCATTATGACCTCTTGCTTCCGACAGGCCTATTTTTACTCCAGCCTGTTGATCGAAGACTGCGTGTTTCGAGGGGGGATAGACAGTCAGTACATTCAGGGTGATGGGCCGATCGTCATCCACAATACCGTCTTTAGCGGTTACGTAGACTGGGGAGGTCTCCAGTGGCGCAACCAGGTGGATTTGCTCGATGTCTCTTTTCCCGGTGGCACGAACCTGTTACACGAGCTGTACGCCCACAAAAGGGCGGGTCGGTTGGGCCGGAAGACAACTCTAGCTCGCTGTCACTTCCGAGTCGCCGATATACCGGCCGGTCTCGGCACCGCCCATCCGGGAATCGCGCCACTTGTCGAGAGCTACCTGGGTGGCGTGGAAGGCTAGCGGGGGCAGCGCGTCGAGGGGAAAGAAGGCGACCCGATCCACGTCATCGGCAGCTTGAGGCTCCCCCCCAACCAACCGGGCGCAGTAGACGATGATGATGTCGGCCCCGTGCTCGTGCTCCCGCCCGGCGATGACGTCGAGCAGGCCAGTGATCTCGACCGCCAGGCCGGTCTCCTCAAGACACTCGCGCAACGCCGCCTCGGCGGGACTCTCATCGAAATCCACGAACCCGGCCGGAAAGGTCCACGTTCCCTGTCTGGGCTGAAGCCGCCGCCGGACCAGTAGCACTTGCTGGTCCTCCCCGGTGGGTCCATCCCCACGAGGGAGTTCGACCAGCACACCGGCAGCGACCTTGTGCTCGCGAAAGATGATCTGGTCACACGCAGGACAGTACCGCCGTACACGCCCGAACGCCTCACGGTCTTGCAGCGGGTGACCACAAGCGGGACAGTAATCAAGCTCTGGAGCACGGGACACTCTGAAACTCCTTCTCAGTGCCGCCGCACACGCCAGGCCCAGACGGTCACCAGCGCCAGGCCCAGGGATGCCAGGCCCAGGATGATCTCTCCTATTCGCCACGACGAGACTGGGGCGGTCGGGGCGGTCTCGGGCAATTCGCTGTCTTCCTGATAGGGCATCACTTCGGAGGGTGGGAGTTCCTCATCCAACGCAGGAGCGAACTCGGTGACCACGCCGGGAGCTGGCGTAGCCCAATCCGGAGGGGCGCTCGCGGCCGGCAGTTCACCCTCGGTCGACCCCGCCGCGACCGGGCCGGGCGTAACCGTGCCTACTTCACTGGTAATAGTGCCGCCCCTGACTGCATTTTCCGACTCGGCCGTGTCGAGGCTCTCCGGGGCGCTGCCGGCGTATTCCTGAGCCGCGTCGGGCGCGGTGGGAACAGCCAGGGGGAGCGCCTCAGCCTCCGACTCGGCCTCTACCACTGCGGTCACGGCGACGTCCCTCTCTCCTGCGCTCGGCAGAGGAGCGGGCGCCTCCGCCGGCAGCTCGTGTTCCAGCAGCAACGGGGCCTCGTTCAGCGGCGCTGTGCTCATCCCCATGCGGCCGCCGAACAATAGATCACCGACCAGGACGACGGCGAAAAGCAGGCTGACGACCACCGTCGAGGCGGTCAGAAACGGGGCCAACCGCGCCAGTCTCAGGCCGGGTGCGGGTTGGGATCGAGGTCGAGCGGTCCTTGGCTGCGGGAGGATAAAATTGCGCGGTACGGGAAGGGGGGGCAGTTCGCGCACCATCTCTACGGTGTGGCGCAGCGCTTCCAACTCGCTCAGCAGGACCGGATCATCCGCTAACTGAGCCGTCAGGCGCGCGTGTACCTCGGCGTCCAGTTGACCATCCAGATACGCCGAAAGAAGCTCGTCGCGCTGCTCGCGCGCTGTTGGCCTTCGTCCCAATCCCCATAAACGTGTCATCACAATCCCCAATAATCCCCACTCAGTGTTTCCGGTCCTCATCCTCAAGACGATACCGGGCGGGCAAAAGTTCCTCGTGCTCGCGCAAATAGTCGCGCAGCTTGGCCCGTCCTCGCGCCAGGCGGGATTTCACTGTTCCCAATGCTACGTTTGTCGCCTCGGCGATCTCGTCATAGCTCAAGCCCTGCACATCGGAGAGGACCAACGTGATGCGCTGGTCGGGGGGCAGGGTTTGGATGCCGGCCTGGATCACGCCGGCCATCTCCTGCCGCTCGGCGTACTCGTCCGGTCCCTCGTGCCCGTTGACCAGCGCAGGATTCGCCTCCTCGTCTATATCGCCGAAATCCTCGAACGACGTGGCTGGACGGCGCTTGCGGCGACGCAGCACGTCGTAGCAGCGGTTGGTGACGATGCGCATCAGATAGGACTTGAAAGAACCGCCTCGAAACCGTTCCAGGCTCTCGTATGCCGCGATAAAGGTCTCCTGGGTCGCATCGCTGGCCGTGGCGGGATCCCCCATGATTCGATAGGCGAGGTTGTAGACCGGCTGCTGATACGTCAGCACCAGTTCGTTGAACGCATCCATATTGCCCTGTTGGGCAGCGGTGACCAAACTCGCTTCATCCATCGCGTGGCACATGATACCACAGAATCGGTGGGGGGTGAACTCGCACGCCAACTGCCCGCTCGTGGCTCACTCCACCACCTCAATCGCTATCCGATTCCCCGTCACCTCGCTCCCATCTCGACTGACTCCTACCGCTGTAAACTCGTGGACTCCTACAACCATCGGCCACAGCGCCTGGTAGGGAGGATCGGTCAGGGTCGCCAGGGGCTGACCGTTCACCAGCAGTGTGACCTGCTGCAATGCAACGCCATCGGCGGGACGGGCAGCCACCACGATTCGCTGCGCCGTCGGCGGGATCTCGGGGGTGAGCCGATAGCGACTGCCGTGATCGGGACTGGTCATCACCAGGGATCTGGCTGCCTGGTCTCTGCTTTCCGCTCTCTCCCCGATTTCCGCCACGCCTTGACCGGGACACAGGGGAGAATACGAGTTCGGCGGGCGGGGGATGTTCTGCCAATGGGCCCAGTCCTGAGCCTCGGCCGGGTAGAGAACGTACCGCTGCCACGTGATGAATGCCGGTGAACAGTTGGGGCCGGCCAGCAGGCCATTCCGCACATCTATCGGGTACAGCCAGTGCCAATCGTCGGTCTGGGTTGGCTCGGTCCCCGCGATGAACAACTCGCCGATGGTCCGGGGGCAACGGGCGGCCCTGACCTCTGTCTCCCGTTCTCCCATCTCCGATGCTCCCACCGGCAGCAGCCCACTGTCGGCGCACACCTCCACCCGCGCCATGCCATCTGGCTGCGTGAAATCGCGCACGGGATGGCCTTTGAGCAGCGTCTCCATCACGTCGCGCCAGATGGGGCCGGCGCCGGTCACGCCACTGACGTGGTGCATCGGTTCGTTATCGGCGTTGCCGACCCACACGCCGACGACCAGGTCGGGGGTGTAGCCGACGGTCCAGTTGTCGCGCCAGTCGGAGGTGGTGCCGGTTTTGACGGCTGCCGGGCGGGTCAGCTGGAGCACGCTGCCCTCGCCAAAGGTGGGGGCACGGGCCAAATCGTCGCTCAGGATGTCGGTGATCAGGTAAGCGACCCGCTCGTCCAGCACCCGTTCGCCCGGTGCGGCGTCCCAGGCTCGCAGCACGCGCCCGCGGCTGTCTTCCACGCGGGTGATGGTCACCGCTTCCAGACGGCGGCCGCCGTTGGCGAACGCACCGTAGGCGGTCGTCAGCTCCAACAGCCGCACCTCGCCGCCGCCCAACGTCAGAGAAAGCCCCCAGCGGTCGGCGTCGTCGAAGGTGGTGATGCCCATGGAACGGGCCAGGTGGGCTGTCTCTGCGATGCCGACGTGGGCGAGCACCTTGACGGCGACCAGGTTGTAGCTGGAGGCCAGCGCCTGCCGCAGGAGCACTGGTCCGCGCCAGCGGCGGTCATAGTTGCGGGGCACGTAGGGCGTTCCCTCGCGGGTGACGTAAGCGGTGCGCACGTCCACCATCATCGTGGCGGCGGTGAGTGGATCGGGCCGGGTGGGGTCAAAGGCGGCGGCGTAGGTGATCGGCTTGATGGACGAGCCGGGCTGGCGGGTGGTGACCGTCCCGTTGACGGCGCCGTCAATCTGGGGGTCGAAGTAGTCGGGGCTGCCGACCATCACCAGCACCTCGCCGCTCTGCGGGTCCATCACGACCACAGCCCCATTGTCCACACGGCGGGCCGGCTGATCGGCGTGGGGGTCTGACAACTGGGCCAATCGGTAGCGGACGATACGTGCTGCGGCTTTTTGAGCGGCGAGGTCGAGGGTGGTATAGACCTGCAAGCCCTGGGTATAGATCGCTTCCAACCCGAACATCCGCTCCAACTGCCCCCGCACGTGCATCACGAAATGGGGCGCCTGGATAGGGAAAGGGACCGAGGCAAAGTGGAGCTGTTCCTGGGCCGCCAGGTTTGCCTCTGATTGGGAGATGGCGCCGTGTTTGACCATCAATCCGAGCACGACGTGCTGGCGGTCACGGGCTGCGGTGGGGTTTTCCAACGGGTTGTACAGGGCCGGCGCCTGCGGCAGGCCAGCGAGCATCGCGCACTCGGCCAGGTCGAGCTCGGCGGCGTGTTTGGCAAAGTAGGTCTGGGCGGCGGCCTCGATGCCATAGGCCAGGTTGCCATAGTTGCTCTCGTTGAGGTAGAGGGCCAGGATTTCGTCCTTGGTGTAGGTGCGGGCCATGCGCCATGCCAGGATCGTCTCGCGCAGTTTTCGCTCCAGGCTGACCTGGGTCCGCTCCTCCGGCGAAAGGAGCAGGTTGCGGGCGAGCTGTTGGGTGATGGTGCTGCCGCCGGAGAGAACCTCGCCGCCCTGGAGGTTGATCCATAGGGCGCGGATGATGGCCCGCAGGTCCACGCCGGGGTTGCGGTAAAAGCTGGCATCCTCGGTGGCGACGGTGGCGTTCACACAGTGCTGTGGAATCTCGGTGATGGATACTGGCGTGTGGGCGCCGCCGTGGGGATCGAGGATCTCGTAGAGCAGCTTGCCATTCCGGTCATAGATGCGGGTGGAGGGGGCGGCGGTCCGCTCGTACAGCCGGTCGGGGTCGGGCAAGTCGTCCATCAGCCAGCGGAGCAGCGCGCCTGCTGCCAGCGCCGCCGCGAGGACGATAGCCAGCGCAAATTTCAGCCACCCACGGCACAATCTCTTGTGTCTCATCGCAGGACAATTATACCTCATAATTCTGCTGCTTGCACCCTGGTTGATTCGCAGGTAACGCAACGGTAACCAGGTTGTAATCACCAACTCTGAGCTTGCGTGTAAAATAGAGGCAGGGGGATTGGAAAGTGAAGAGTGAACAAGATCACACGTTCGACGGCCCGGGCGGTGCGGCGGCTTCTGCTGAGCAGGATGGTTTTCTGCGGGTCAGAATGAGCCACGTGACGCATCTGCTCGACCTGGTGGGAGAGTTGAGCTTGGTGGCGGAGGAAGTCACCCGACATCCCAATCTGCTGGGCCTGGAATTGGAGGGGTTTGACGTTGCCGCTCATCGCCTGGACACGCTGCTTCGCGAGCTGCAAGACCTGGCCTCGAGCCTGCGATTGGTGCCGGTAGGGACTGTGTTTCAGCGCATGCAGCGCCTGGTGCGCGACCTCTCTCATCGGACTGGAAAACCTCTCGAGTTGGTCACCGAAGGAGGGGACACCCGGATTGACAAGCATCTGGTAGATCAACTGCACGATCCCCTGATGCACCTCCTGGCGCGATTTCCTACGACCTGGCAGAAAAGTGTGGCAGCGAACTTGTGCAGACGATCTACAGACTGCTGGATATTCCAGAGACATGAACGACAAACAGAAACGGGACGATTATTCCGACGAACTGGAAGAGGTGTGGGCCCTCTTTGCCCAAGATGGGCGGGAGGCGCTGGAACTGGTCGAAGAAACGCTCCTGCTTCTGGAGACGGATCCCACCGATGCGGAGCAGGTGGCCCGGCTGTTTCGAGGCCTGCACAATTTCAAGGGGAACGCGCGGATGATGGGCCTGTCCGTCGTGGAAACGCTCACCCACCAGGCGGAGGACCTGGTCGCGCTGGTCAGAGACGAGGGGGCGCCCCTCACCGGGGCGATGATTGACCTGTTGTTAGAAGTCCTGGACCGCTCGCAAGAGATATTGGATCATGTCGTGGCCCACCACTGCGACGTGAATCCGGCCTGGGTCGCCGGCACAATGACCCGGCTGCGGGAGATGCTGAACGGCGACGCCGACACGATGGCGTTCATCCCCCCGCCCGCCGCGGTGGAAGCGGCGGGCGACGACTTCACCCTGCTGGCCGACCATCCAAGCGAGATACTCGTGGAGGAGGTTGTCCTGCCGGTCATAGACCCGACCACCGATTCCCTCTACGTACAGATATTTTTAGAGATGGCGGAGAACGAGTTGACCCGCCTTCACACCGGCCTGGATGCATTGGCCGACGGAGACGAGGACGAGGCCGCTTCCATCATCCCATCCGTTCGGGACATTCTGGGACTCGCTGCCGAGCGGATGGGGTATGATCAGATCGTCGTCCTGATGGACGAACTGGGGATGATTTGGGGTGACCGAGAGGTCGCCCGACTCGATCAACTGGCGGAGGCGTTAGCCGGTGAGCTGGCACTCATCAGGGGGGATGGGAACGGGCAGCCGGTGGATGATGCGGTGAGCGCGCCGCCACCAGTGCGCGAGGGCGAGGACCTGCCGGTGGTCTCTGACCCGGCTGGGTTGTTCCAGCGGTGGTGTCTCGACCGATTGCGGGCCGATCTGACGTGCCTGGGCGAGACAGCGGACGGGCTGGAGGCGCACGTGCGAAAATTCTGGATCGGCAGCAGTGTCCAACCCTGGGATGGTGAACTGGTCGCCGAGGCAGTGCTGCTGCTGAACGACATCTATGGCGCCAGTCTTTATTCCAACCTGTCTCCGGCAGCTCACGTGACCCTGGCGCTGGCGGACCTGTACGACCGCGCCGCCCGTCAGGAGATGATAGCCAACGAAGCGCTGCCCACCCTCACGCGCCAATACGTCGGCCGTTTGACGGTCACCCTGGATGCCGGTGACGCGGAGCGGATAGGGGATCTGTCTGCCCTGCTGCTCCAGGTTGAAGAGATCCTGTATCTGTATGCCGATGGTCGGATTCTTCAGGCGGTCAAAGATGTGCTGGCCCTGACGGATCTGGGGCCGGAATTTAGGGATGTGATGACACCGACCAATCTCCTGGAGGTCAGCCGGGCGCTGCGGGCCGGGGAAAACCTATACACCGTGCTGGCCGACCTGAATCAGGACGGCGAGATCGGCCAGGCCTTTTACGAGTGGGCCAGGTCCGACGGCGTGCGCCTGATCACCAATGTGACGGTCTTTGAGGACAACCGCTCGTTGTTCAAGTTCTTGCTGACGACGGCGAAATCTGCCCAGTCTGTGCAGGCGGACCTGACGGGCCTGGATTCGCAGGGACATTACCTGTCTGTCGAGATGTGCACGCTAAAGTCGACGCACCTGGCAGACGTGGATCCGCCGCCGTGTCCAGCGGCGCGCGCCGCCAGCCCCGATGATGGAGTGAGCGGAGAGGTCGTGGACTCGTTGACCTACCTGGCGGGGAACGTGGGGGAGATGATGGCGACCCGGGCGACGCTGCACCGTGTGACGGAGCGACTGATCGCGGCGGAGCTGCCCAGCGCTGTGACCCGGTGGATGGAAGAGGTGACCGCCAGCGCAGAGGGAGAGCGGGCCCGGGATGAATGGTCCCGCGTCCGCCAGGCGTGGGATGCGGATATGCAGACGTTGTCGCAGGTAGAAATGGAGATCGGTGCAGCCCTCGGCGAGTTTCAGGAGGCGGTGCTGGCGCTGCGAGCCAGGCCGGCCGCCGACATCCTCGAACCGCTCCATCGCTTGGTGCAGAACGTCGCTCAGTACCAGGGCAAACTGATCGAACTGGACGTGCAGGGTGGAGACCTGGGGCTGGAGCGCAACACGTTGGAGACCCTGGCCGATCCAGTGCAGCGATTGGTCTGGTTGCTGGCCGTGCACAGCATCGAAAAGCCGCCCCAGCGTCGGGAGGCGGGAAAAGCAGCGGTCGGGCGGATATCGGTCGTGGTGAAGCAAGCCGACGATCGAGTTCGGGTGCTGCTCTCAGACGACGGTCAGGGCATCTCTGGCGACCAGTCTGCGCAGTCGCCGGCGAGCAGTGGCTTCGGCGTCGAGCTGGACGCCATCCGCGCGGCACTGCGCGCCCGGCGGGGCCGGCTCAGCATCGGCGTCCATCCTGGTCAGGGTGCGCAGTTGACCCTCGATATGCCGCTGGATCGAGCAGTGATTGACGGCATGGTCGTCCGCGTGGGCGATGTGCAGTACGTCTTGCCCGTGGGAGCGGTGCGGCGGATCGTCCAGCCAGAGGCGGTTCAGATCGTCTCTTCATCGGCGCAGGGGGAGCAGCGGATGGTGCGGTTGGAGGAGGAGTTGATGCCGATCCAGACCTTGAGCGGCGCGTACGAAACGGTCTCGCCGGATCACTTGCTGCTGATTGTGGAGCGAGACGATCGCTGTGTCGCATTGGTGGTGGATGAACTGATCGGGCAGCAGCAGGTGCTGATCGAACCGCTGCAGGGCTGCCTGGCCGATGTCTCTCACCTCTCTGGGTGCGCTCTGCTGGGTGAAGGTGACGTGGGGATGGTGTTGGATCTCTGTCACTGAACAGCGTTACGGCACATAGTCCCGCAAAATAGACCCGCCCACGAACTCGCGCAGGATCGAATTGTCCGGAATCAGGTCCAGTCCGCACGGCTCGAGCCACTGCAAGAAGGCCAGCAACCGTTTGACTTCCACGCGGTGCGGGCTGCTCGGTTCCACCTGTAACAGCAGCGGTTCTGCCAACGATTTGAGGACGGCCAGTTCGTAGACCAGGGCCGAGTTGAACATCACATCGGCGTGTTCCTGGTAGGGAAAGATGTGCCGTTTTTCACCCCGTCGCACGCTCTCCCAGCGGTTCAGAGTTTCCTCAGCGGTATATCCCCGGTAGGTGGCATCCCGCACGATGCGCCGGATGAGGCGTGTGTCGGTGGTCGGCACGCGATTGTGCCGGTCGATGTTCAGTTGGGTCAGGGCCGAGATATAGACGCGAAAGATGCAATCGTGCGGGACGGACTGGACCAGGCGGGGATTCAAAGCGTGGATTCCCTCGATAATGATGACGTGATCAGGGCCGAGCTGTACAGTCTGGCCGCGCTCTTGGCGGCCAGTCATAAAGTTGAACCGGGGGAGCTGTACTTGCTCTCCGTTCATCAAAGCCACGAGTTGCTGGTTAAAGAATGGCAGGTCCAGCGCTTCCAGGACTTCGAAATCATAATTCCCATTCTCATCTCGCGGGGTGTGCTCTCGATCCACAAAATAGTTGTCCAATTCCAGCGGGAAAGGACGAATACCCTGGGCCAGCAGTTGGATAGACAGGCGCTTGGAGAAGGTGGTCTTGCCGGCGGCCGAGGGCCCGGCGATGAGCACCAGACGCAACTCGTCTCGAAAGCGCGCAATCAATTCAGCGACCTGGGCAATGCGCTGCTCGTGAAGTGCTTCCGAGACCAGGATAATCTCGCGGATGCGGCCATTGGAGACCGCCTCGTTCAGGCCGCTGACAGAATCCACTCCCAGCAGGCGCAGCCACTCGCCGTATTCGCGGAAAATGGCCGTCAGTTGAGGGTAGTCATGCACGGGCAAGAGTTCCGTCGGGCGGTGACGCCGCGGGTACTGGAGCACGAATCCTGGAGGCCAGAGGTGCAGCGCAAAGTAGCGCAAGTAGCCGGTCGAGGGAACCATGTACCCGTGAAAGTAATCGCGCAGGCCGCGCAAATTATAGAGGGATAGATAATCTTTCTGGCGGTGCGACAGCAAGCGTACTTTTTCCTCTTCCTCTCGTGCTTTGAACATCTCGATCGCTTCGCTGAGGGAGACCCGTTCCCGGTTGATGGGAACGTCCAGCGCGACAAGCTCGCGCATTTGGCGTTCGATCAGCGCCAGTTCCTCGGCATCGAAGGGAGGCCGTCCGTGCACCTGGCAGAAAAAGCCTCCAAACGGCAGTGTGTGATCCACAAAGATGTGAGCCTGAGGGAACAACTCGCGCACGGCGATCATCAGCAGGAATGAAAGGGAGCGCCGATAGATGCGCACGCCGTCAGAATCGGAGAGAAAGACAGGCTCCACCCGGGCGTCGGCGTACATCGGATAGGTCAGCTCGCGCAAGTCACCGTTGACCAGCGCCGCGATGACCGGCACCGGCCCCTCGTTCATAGCGGCTTTGATATACTGTTCGAGGGGCGTCCCTATGGGAGCTTCAAAGACGCGGGTATCAGGGAAACGGGCCTGGGCTGTGCTGCGAGGTGTTGCGACGTGCACGAGGGAAAGGGTTTCGTTGGTTTTCATAGCTCATCAAAAGGTAATTGGGAGATGAAAACGGCCCCCCAGGGGCCGTAGAAAGAACACGCAGACGGATTCGACGTGGTGCAAGACCAGGCGATCAAAATGGCAGCACCACTCGACCCGCCATAACGAGCGCCATACATCCACACAGGACCGCGTTCAGGAACAAGAGGATGGACAATACCATCCGTTGTGCTGGGGGCAGATTGAGAATCGGTTGGTAGAAAGCGGTTGATTCGGGTTCAACGTAATCATCTTCTGTCAGCTTGATTTGTTCCCGCAGATCATCCAGCACGTCCTTGGGAACCTGTTGTTCAGGCGCTGCCGGCTCTCTAGATACCGGTTCTTCGACCTGGGCCTGCAAGCTCTCTATAAAGTCTGCCCCATCCTGCGGGGGTCTCGGTTCCTGGTGCTGCTGCCCTACCTGTTGATCGCGGAGTTCAGTCAGCCACGCGGGTAGCTCTCCATTTTCGATCATAACCGTCTCCTTTTACGTTCTGACTAGCTGTAGGATACCGCTAAATGGGCCAAAAGTCAAACGCTCGAATCAATACTCGAGGGCGACGCACTTGTTCGCGCACTGAAACGGGCGGCTTCATTGGATAAAGTGCGTCGCACCTTGCAGGCAGTGACACCCACAAGAGAAAAGCCTCGGCAGCTTGCGCCGCCGAGGCTGGAGAGGCAACTATTGGTACGTGCTATGCAAAGTGATCAGATTACCGGGTACTTTCACCTAGAGACCCACGATGGGCGACTCTTCAACTTCGATTCCAGTCACGTCCACCGCTTGAGGCCCCTTGGGGGTGTCTTCCATCGTGAATTGTACCCGTTGTCCTTCGTTCAGGTTTCGATAGCCCTCGCCACGGATGGCAGAGTAGTGGACGAAAACGTCTTCTTCTTGTCCATCAGGGCGAATGAAGCCATATCCCTTCACGCGGCTGAACCACTGGACGACTCCTGTGGAGCGGCCATTATCAGTGTTATCCATTATTTACCTTCCTCCTTGCTAACTTGCTCATGTACTTCCGAGTCCGTTTGGCCGCTCCTCTGCCCTCTCCGTACACCCGGAACGGCGCCACCGACCCCCACACAATGGACGGCAAGATACCACACTTTCAGCGACTTGTCAAGGGTATCGCGATGGGCCCGCGAAGGGCAACCGGAGCGGTTACCCTTGCCAGAAACTCGAACTTGGGGTAAACTCGAACGGTATTGGGGCTAACTCTGACCTTTGTAAGGAGAGGCAATGTCATCCCGACCCACTCTAATAGCAGGTAGTCTCCTGGTCACCGGTTTGTTGGGGATAGGGCTGATTATATACGCCTCCCGACCCGCACCGGCCGCCGCCTCGATCTCCTGGCTCACGCGCTTTGCTACCCCAGATCGATCAATCCCTCCGGCATCCATAGCCCTGGCGACTGAAATCTCTCTGCCGCTTCCATCGCCGATGCCGGACCCAACGCCCACCCCGACGCCGATCCACCTTTCCGCGCCGGTGATTGGCCCGTCTGGACAGGCGGCTTACGTGGAGGGCGAGAAATTGTTCCTCGTCGAGCCAGATGGCAGCCGCTCGATGGCGACCGAGGGGGACCTGGGGCACGGCTCTCATCCCTTGAGCTGGTCGCCCGACGGCCAGCGCCTGGTCTATGCGACGGAACGGCACGCTGCCCAGTGGGAGTACCACGTCTGGGAGAGCGAGATCGGCCAGAGGTGGCATTTGAACGACGCGGCCGGCTTTCCATCCACCGGGGATGGGTGGAGCCATCCCATCTGGTCGCCTGATGGCCAGCGACTGCTGCTCTGGACGTGGGGGCTTGATCAGAGCGGCGTCTGGGTGGCGGACGTAGAGACGCGCAGTTTCCAGCGCATTGCTGCTGGAGAGGGAATCGTCGCGGCGACCTGGGTGAGCACGGCGACAATCCTGTACCAAGAACACCACGGAGCGTGGTACACGCTGTCCGGCGTGGACACCCCGGCTTCTCCAACCCTGCTGACCGGCACTCTCGGCGCGGTCAGCGAAAGCTGTCTCTACACTCTCTCCACCGATCGGCGCTACCTGGCCGGGATCGCCCTGTCCGGCGCTGCCGGTCCGCGACTAGAGATCGCTCCCCTGCCAGGCCATCCGCCCCTGAACCTGCCGGCGCAGCCCACCGACACCCTGCCCATCGGGGATTTGCCCCTGTGGTCCCCGGATGGCCGCTGGGTGGCATACGGCGCGCGGCGACAAGAGCAGGGGGAGGAGGTGTACACCGTCCTGGTGGATACGACCGCCCTCAGTTCGACGCGGGTCATCGCTGGCTTGCTCCCTCACTCCTGGTCCCCCGACAGTCGCCTGCTGGTCGGCCCGACCTGTTCAGGTTACGACTGCAACCTGGTTGTGACCTCTGTCTATTCCACCGCCGGTCAGGTGCGAGTCATCGCGCCGGGCGAGGAGATTCAGCTCTGGGACGCGGCCTGGGCGCCCGGGGGCGGTTACCTGGCCTACAGCGCGAGCGGGCCTGATGCGGACCTGAGCGGGGTGGTGTTGTGGGATCGGGTCACGGGAGAGCGGCATCTGCTCGTGCCAGGCAGCCAGGGGGTCCGCTTTACCGATCTCGAATGGACCCCCGATGACTGCCGTCTCTATCTCGTCGAGCGCAACCAGTCCGCCGACGGGGCCACTCCAAGTTCCGGGCCGGTGAACACCATCTGGAGCGTGGGGCCAGACTGGGCGCACTACTCGCAGGTTGCGCCGGGCGGCAGCGATGAGGCTGGTCCTCTGCCCTGTCCCGACTCCCCGCTGACGGGCCGGCGTTTGATCGCATACTATGGAACGCCGCTGGGTCCGGGGTTGGGCATCCTGGGCCGTTTCGACATCACCACCACGCTGGCCCTCCTCGCGGAGCAGATACAGGCGTATCGAGAACTGGACCAGGCGGCCGGGCGGGGCGTGGAGAACGTACCGGGCTTTCACATGGTGGTCACCGTGGCCGACAATCACGCCGGCAGCGACGGGGATTACAATCACCGCGTGGCCCACGCCGTGATCCGCCCCTGGATCGAGGGCGTCAAGGCGGCCGGGGGCTGGGCGGTGCTCGATGTGCAGCCCGGTCACGCCGACCTAAAGACGGAATTGGACGTCATCGAGCCGCTGCTGTGGGAGTTGGACGTTCACCTGGCCATGGATCCCGAGTTCATGATGACCGGGGAGCAGGTGCCCGGCTCGCATTTGGGACAGATCAGCGGCCAGCAGATCAATCAGGTCCAGGCCCGCCTGGATCGGATCGGGCGCGCCTTGGGCCAGCACAAGCTCCTCATCATCCACCAGTTCGAGGACAGTATGGTCGTGCGAAAAGAGGATATTCTCCCCTATCCTTTCGTGGATTTGGTATGGGACTCGGATGGATTCGGCGGCCCCGGGCCCAAGATCGGGGATTACAATCAGTACCGGAGCGAACCGGGGTTCGAATACGGGGGATTCAAACTATTTTACGAATACGACACGCCCCTGATGACGCCGGAACAAGTCCTGGCATTGGATCCGCCAGCGGCGGTCGTCATTTACCAATAGAGTTCTTGCAATAGTTTTGCTTTCTGGCTCACACATGCCCACGGATTTCACGGATAAATGGGCGGGGACCATCATTGGTCTGTGAGCAGTTCTACACTTGGTAGTTTTTGTGAGGTGGCGGTATGAATCGTAGAGAGCACGTCAAGCGATGGCGGATATTGATCTGGATCACGACGGGACTGGCCGCTTTCGCCCTCGTTTCGGGCGGGCTGAGTGGCTGCAGCAGCGAGACGGCAGAGCCGACGCCCACCCCTACCCGTACCT
>Ga0209614_1000052_pt1 | contig 98745 bp, 78 predicted proteins | sample BlaSprsedimmetaG_FD_185484 | JGI IMG/M metagenome (GOLD analysis project Ga0209614, IMG submission 185484) | Hot spring sediment bacterial and archeal communities from California, USA to study Microbial Dark Matter (Phase II) - Blank Spring... ... | reverse complement strand
CCGAATGCCAGCGCCTATTGTGAAACCTGCGCCTCCATCGCCAACGCCATGTGGAATCACCGCCTTTTTCTCATGACCGGTGACGCGCGGTATATGGATATCGTCGAAAGGGTGATTTACAACAGCTTTCTTTCGGGGATCTCCCTGAAGGGGGACCGTTTCTTTTATCCCAACCGGCTTCAATCCTTCACAGGTACCGAACGTTCTCCCTGGTTCGCCTGCGCCTGCTGCCCCTCCAATGTCGTCCGTTTTTTGCCTTCCCTGCCGGGTTACATCTATGGCGTGCGCGGAAATGAAATTTTCATCAATCTCTTCATAGGCGGTGAAGCCAATCTGATTATAAGAAACGAGACGGTCCGGCTGCGTCAGGAGACCCGATATCCGTGGGGTGAAACCGTGGATCTGATCATCGAAACGGCGCCTCAAACATCCGTCACCCTGCACATTCGAATTCCCGGCTGGGCGCGGGGAGAACCCGTGCCCGGTGAATTGTACCGTTATATCGAGTCGAACACCGAGCCTGCCCGTCTGCTGATCAACGGTGAAACCGTTTCATTCAAAACAAGAAACGGCTACGCGGTTTTACGGAGGCAGTGGAAATTCAAAGATCGTATCACCCTGAGGCTTCCCATGAAGGTACGGCGGGTATCAGCCGATGATCGGGTGGCGGCAAACAGGGGAAAGGTTGCCGTGGAAAGGGGGCCTCTGGTATACTGTGCGGAAGGAATTGACCAGCCTGATAAACAGGTGCGCCATCTGATACTGCCGGATGACGCGGTATTTGAAGTTCAATCTGAACCCGGACTGCTGAACGGAGTGCATACCATCCGGAGTCCGGTTCAGGCCGTTCATGCGGTATCGAATGAGGGATCGCTGGAGTATTATTTACAAACATTGACGCTTATTCCATACTATGCATGGGCCCACAGGGGCCGCACCGAAATGAGTGTGTGGCTGGCCGCCACGCAGGAGGCGGCCATGCCGCTTCTTCCTCCGTCACCGGCGGCCGGCGCGCGTGTCTATGCTTCCCACGGACGCGGTGTGGAAGCGGTGAATGATCAGATCGAACCCGCCTCTTCCAATGATCATGAAATTCCCAGATACCATTGGTGGCCCCGCAAAGGACTTGTCCAGCATCTTGAATGCCATTTTAATAGATCCGTTGTGGTGTCCGGGACCGAAGTCTACTGGTTCGACGACACGGGAACAGGTGAATGCCGGGTCCCGCAGGCCTGGAGACTTCTGTATCTGTCTCAGGACAAGTGGAAACCTGTTGTGCATTCCAGTGAATACACCGTCAAGACGGATCGTTTCAACCGTGTGCGGTTCAGGCCTGTCCGAACCCGTGGGCTTCGCATGGAAATTCAGTCGCAGGAAGGCTGGGCCGGCGGCATTTTGGAATGGAGAATCCAATAAAGAGAGGACGAATCATGCGATGTGGCCGTTTCCTTTCCGTTTTCTGTATGCTGCTTGCATGGGTTTGCAAGCCTGCGCTGCTGGCTGAGGATCTTCGGCTTTTTTCACCCGACAGCAGACTTCGTGTGTGTGTGAGTCTGGAAGACACACTCGCGTTTTCGCTGGCTGCGGACGGTCGGCCGCTTTTAAATCCGTCGCCATTACGGATGCACTTTCGGCAGGGCGCAGAGCCGGGTTTAAAACCGGTTCTGAAACGGGTCCGCCGCCGAATGGTCGATGAGACGGTTCTGCCTGCAGTCCCCTTGAAATTTTCAAGGATTCCCGAGCAGTACGCGGAAATGCTTCTGGAGATGGAGGGCGGGTATGATGTGGTCTTCCGGGCTTATGACAACGGAATCGCCTATCGTTTTGTGACACGGTTTCAGGGGACCTTTTTTATCGAGGACGAAACCGTGGATCTGAGGTTTTCCGGAAATCCCGACGTTTACTTTCCCGAGGAGGAATCGTTTCTCACCCATTCGGAACGCGAATACAGGGTGCTTCGGGCGGATTCCATTCAGGCCGGACAGATGGCGTCATTGCCGATTCTCCTCGCCTGGAATCATGGCGTCAAACTGGCTGTTACGGAGTCGGATCTGCGGGATTATCCCGGGCTTTACATGCGCGGAACGGGTCAGCCGCGATTGCGCGGCATCTTTCCCGCGGTGGCCCTGAAAGAGGTGCGGATCCGTGACCGGACCGTAAAGGTCGAAAAACGGGCCGATTATATCGCGGCCACAGAGGGAACCCGGGCCTATCCCTGGCGTGTTCTGGCCTTTTCCAGACAGGACGCGGATCTTCTCACCAATGAGCTGGTTTATCTTCTGGCCGGATCATGCCGCCTGGATGATGTTTCCTGGATACGGCCCGGAAAAGTCGCCTGGGACTGGTGGAATGACCTTAATCTGTATGGAGTCGATTTCAGGGCCGGAATCAACACGAAAACCTACGAGTACTACATTGATTTCGCGTCACGTTACGGAATCGAATACATCATTCTGGATGAAGGGTGGTATGAACTGGGCGATCTGTTCAAGGTCAAACCCGAAGTGGACATTCCCGCACTCGTTGAGTACGGCCGAAGACGGGGAGTCAGCATCATCCTTTGGGTGGTTTGGAAAACTCTGGACGATCAGCTGGAACCCGCTCTGGACCGGTTCGCTGAATGGGGAATCCGCGGCATTAAAGTGGATTTCATGCAGCGGGACGATCAGTGGATGGTCAATTTCTATTATCGAATTGCCGAAGCCGCCGCAAAACGCCGCTTGCTGGTGAATTTTCACGGATCGTACAAGCCTGCCGGGCTGAGACGGGTTTTCCCCAATGTGTTGACCCGTGAAGGGGTGCGCGGACTCGAGCAATCCAAGTGGAGTGTTTTTCCCACACCCAGACACAATATCACGCTGCCGTTCATCCGCATGCTGGCCGGGCCTATGGATTATACTCCAGGCGCCATGATCAACGCCCACGAGCCGAATTTCAAGGCGCGATGGAGCCGGCCCATGAGTCTGGGAACCCGCTGTCATCAGCTGGCCATGTATGTCATTTACGAGAGTCCCCTGCAGATGCTGGCCGACTCTCCATCCAATTACGAGAGAGAGCCGGAGTGCATGGAATTTTTATCCCGGGTGCCTGTCGTGTGGGACAGCACCGTGGTTCTCGAGGCCCGCGTGGGCGAATATGCGGTTCTGGCCCGCCGCAGTAAAGAGACCTGGTTCATCGGCGCCATGACCGCGGAGCCACGGGAATTCGATCTGGATTTGTCCTTTCTGACCGGGGCAAGCCATTACAGCGCCCTCGTGTTTCAGGACGGACCCAACGCCGGCCGTCATGCGGAAGATTTCCTGAAGAGCCGGAAAATCCTCTCGGCGGAAGACCAAATTTCCATTCGGCTGGCGAAAGGCGGGGGATGGGCGGCCGTGCTCGATGGGATGGAGCGGTAAACAGACGGGTTGTTGTCCATGAATCCGATGTATCGGAATATCTATTCAATCATCGAACGGATTCCATTCGGACGGGTGGCCACCTACGGACAAATCGCCCTGGCCGGCATACCGGGTCATGCACGACAAGTGGGGTACGCCCTTTACAGAACGGATTCAGGATGCGGAATTCCCTGGCATCGCGTTGTCAACGCGCATGGAGCGATCAGCCGGCGCTCGTTTGCCGGCGACGAAATGGTTCAGCGAAAGAGGCTCGAGGCGGAAGGCGTCGTTTTCGACCATCGGGGCCGGGTATGCCTGAGCCGGTTCCAGTGGAGGGGTTTTTCGGAACAGACTGAGCCGCACCGCGATTTAGTTTGAACAATCATAAGGAGCGATTCGATGAAGAGAGGTTTGATGCTGTTTTGGCTGATTCTGATCCTTCCTTTCACGATGCCGGCTTCGCAGCCTGTCGACTGGAATGAAATGGACGATTACATTCGTCTGTGGGTCAAAGATTCGGGGCTGACCGGGCTGGCATTGTCCGTGGTCAAGGATCAGGAAGTGGTGTTCACCCGGGCCTATGGATATGCCGACCGGTCGGGTAAAAAGGCCCTGACTCCGGACGCTCTCTTTAATATCGCTTCATGCACCAAGGCCATGACCGCGGCTGTTGCCGCGTCCCTGGTCCGGGAAGGCAGGATGAACTGGTCGGACAAGGTCACCGATTATGTGACGGGTTTCCAGCTCGCCGATCCCTGCGTCACCCAGGCTCTGGAAATCGAGGACATACTGTGCCACCGGTCCGGCCTGTCTACGTTTTCCGGGGATTTGCTCTGGTATGAGACAAACTACTCCGCCAGGGAAATCGTTTACCGAATGCGTTTCATCCCTTTGAAAAACCGGTTTCGCGTGGATTACGGCTATCAGAACAACATGTATTTACTCGCCGGGGAAATCATGGGTGTCGTCGCCGGCCAAAGCTGGTCCCGGTTGATCTATGACCGTATTTTCACGCCTCTTGGTATGGAAGAGTCCCGTGTCTGCGGCCTTGACATTATGGACGGGCAAAATGTGGCCTATCCGCATTACCGGCAAAAGCGTCTGAAGATCAGCATGGAAAGACCCAATCCGGCGGGTTCCGTTTTTTCCAGTGTGGAGGAGATGACGCGCTGGATCCGCATGCTCCTCAACGAAGGAGTCTGGGAGGGCAGACAGGTTCTGCATCCGGAGGCGATCAAAGAGATGTGGACACCTCGTACCCTGATGAATGTCACTTCATTCTGGGAATCCCGGACGGTGAATTTTCGAAGTTACGGACTTGGCTGGATTTTGTACGATTACTCCGGATCGAAAATCGTGGATCATGGAGGGGGCATGCCCGGCTACATCTCGAAGGTCACGCTCGTTCCGGATCAGGGGCTGGGGCTGGTGATTCTGACCAATGACATGAATTACGTGGCGGACGGTCTGAAATACAAGATTCTCGATCTTTATCTGAACGACGGCGAAACCGATTGGGTCAGGGATTTCGCTTCCTTTTATAAAAACAATGAAACGATTGAGAAACAGAAGCGGGCGCAGAGATCCGCTCAGCGAGTCAGGAAAACCCGTCCCACGCGAAAACCGAAGGATTATACCGGTCTGTATGAAGATCGAATGTACGGACAGGCGGTTGTGGAACTGGCGGATGATACTCTCTTTCTGACACTCATTCCGGCCCGAAAGGTGTTCGTCAGCGAGATGCGTCACTGGCATTACGATACATTTCGAATCCGGTTTATGGACGAGTTCCTGCCCGAAGGATTTGTAAGCTTTCGTCTGAATTCTTCCGGCCGGGTTTCGGGTTTTTCCATTGACCTGCCCAACGCGGATCTGCATTTCAGCGATCTGGATTTTGAACGGGTGGAAGCGCAATAAAGGCCCTGATCTCACGCAAATGAAACCCGAAGTCGCGTTTCTTCAAAAGTCGTTTAAGGTTCGACGGATCCAACTGCCGATGAGTCTATCGAATCAAAGTGATCTTTCGGGCCTGAGCGCCTCCCTCGGTTTGAACGTGCAGCAGATAGATGCCGCTGGGAGCCGGCAGACCCGATTCCTGTCTTCCGTCCCACTCCAGCCGGTGAAATCCCGCTTCCGCGGGAACGGGCAATGATCTCACCTTCTGTCCCAGCAATGTGTAAATCGTGACCGAGGCCTGTATATCGCCGGTCAGATGCAATTCAAAGGCAACGGATGGATTGAACGGATTGGGATAGGGTTCGGTCAAGGCAAAAACATCGGGCACGGCACGCGTCGCGGTGACGCTGACCGGGCCGTAAAATGCGGAGCGGCCGTCCGTGGATTCTTCTTCGATTTTGTACCAGTAGATCACGTCCTGCTGCACGTTCCGGTCGGTGAACGTATAATCTTGTGCCGTGGATGCGCCGCCCCGGCCGGGGATCAGAGCCGCGGTGAGCCGGTGATAGGAACCCCGCTCCTCGAGACTTTTCCACACATGAAATCCCGCGCAGCCGGATTCGCTCTCCGTGCGCCATTCCAGAATGATCCCCTGACCGGGTTCCGACCTCGCCTGAATCAGGCTCATCTGCACGGGCAGCGACGCGTCGCCGCCGGTGTCGTCGTAACTGACGGTGACCTCATTTCCGTTGTCTTCCCGGGTAGGACCCGCATCCGGACTCTTATTAAAAATAATTCCGGCCGTTCCGCTGGGGTCCTTGATATAAAAACGAAGCACGGCCACGTCCACTCCTTCCACAACAATGGGACGGCCGTTTTCTGATCCGCCGGTGTAGGGGTTGACTTTCAACTCCCAGTCATATGGGTCGGCTATCTCATTGAAAAACATGTTGTAATAAAAGGGATAAGTTTCAGTTATCAGAAGTTTGGCGGCCAGAACAGGGCTGTAAACGATGTCGCCCGACTCTTCACCGAAGTCGTACAGGCTCTCGGACATGTATCCTTCGACACTGAACACGCCGATGCCTCCTACGTCGTCCTCGCTGTCGGCCCTGACCGCGACTGTGACGTCGATATAGGGTCCGGTTGCGTCCGTGCCCAGGACCGTGCCCGAGAAATACCAGGTCCAGTTCAGCTGGCCGAAGAGGCGGGGGGAGAGCAGAGTCATGATGATAAAAGCCTTGATCCAGAGTGATTTCGGTCTCATAATGTCCTCCTTCAAGGCGCGTTGAATACGATTCGTACAGACAATATAATCATTTGGCGTTACCGGGTCAAGTAGAAATTATTTTGGTGAATGAGGTTTGTGATTGGGCTTGCGATTGTCTGCGATTTTTAATATACTGAAGCAATGGCTGAAAATGAAAAAACGGCTCAAGGCGTTCTCATCACAGGAGCCACGGGTTTTATCGGAAGCCGCGCGGCCGCCGCCTGTGCCGCGGAATCCATGAGAGTCCGATGCCTGGTACGCTCCACGAGCCGCCTGGGACGGCTTCGCGGATTGCCGATCGAAACTTTCATCGGTGATGTCACGGATCCGTCCGGACTGAATGAGGCGGTCGAGGGAATGGACCTGATCATTCACGCGGCGGGGGCCACACGGGGAACGAGCGATGAAGATTATTACCGGGTCAACGCGGCCGGGACCCTGAATCTCCTGAAGGCGGTGATGCGAGTCCGGCCCGGTCTGCGTCGTTTCGTGTATGTCTCTTCACAGGCGGCCGGCGGCCCCTCTTCGGCGTCGTCGCCCAGAAAGGAATCGGATCCTCCCAAACCGGTGGGAGCCTACGGCCGAAGCAAACTGGCCGGTGAGGCGGCGGTCACGGCCTTTGCGCAGCGTCTGCCGGTCACCATTGTTCGGCCTCCTGTGGTGCTGGGTCCCGGGGCGCATGAATTGGAGTCTCTGATCCGGCTGATCCGGCTTCATGTTCGTCCGGTATGGGGCCGCCGCAGCCATTATGTCAGTTTTATCGATATCGAAGATCTGGTGCGGGGAATCCTGACGGCCGTCCGGCACGAAGCGGCGGCGGGTGAGACATTTTATCTCGTGGCCGACGGCAGGCTTTTATGGGACCGGTTTTTCAAGATCCTGGCCGGCCGTCTGAACAAGTGGACGGTTCCGGTACGCGTTCCGGTTCGGTTGATTCGATGCCTGGCCGTTCTGATGGAGTGGCACGGAAGGAAGAGCGCTGTACCACCCCTGTTGAATGTCAGCAAAGTCAGGGAGATGAATGAGCGGTTCTGGATCTGTGACGGCGGAAAAGCCGAACGCCTGCTGAATTTTTATCCCCGGGTTTCCCTTGAAGAATCGATCGACCGCACGGTGCGTTGGTTCGATCAGGAGGGGTTCCGAGGTTCGACAAAGGATTCGATGAGAATGGACAGAACCGTTTTAAGAGATTGCATCTCTTCGAGAAGCGTTGAATCGAGGGGCGAAGATGCAAACTGTTCTTCCAGCAGGAAGAGGCGTGACTGTAAATAATGTCTGAGCCGGATTCGATCCACCCTGGGCTGATAATCCCAAACAGGATTGAGACGGTTCTTCCGGCTCAGCTCAATGGGAACCGCAATGCCGCCCGCTCCGACCATGAGCGTGTGCCGGGGTGATATTTTCTTTCGAGTGACGAAGCCCTTGCGTACGAGGAAGTCCAGCTCGTCGTCGAAATGTCTCGCCGTCACGCCCGCGGCAGAATCCAGATTTGCGTACAGGTCGATTTGGGTGGCCTCGTCGTTACGGAACAGATAGGCCAGAGCCTCGATCTGGGCCCGGGTCGGAATGAAATCGAACCGGGGTTCGATGTCCGATCCTTCACGGATCTCGGTAGATTCGAGCGCGGGAGTCTGTGACCAGCCTTCACGGCGCTGCAGCCATTCGCCCACGTCGTCCTTGAGTCGCGGAACAGACGGAACCGAAGGCATGGTCAGAAGTGTATCCGATGCGGCCGGAGTTTCCTGATTGAGAAAGGAAAGACGTTTCCGGGTTTCATCCGCAAATTTCTCCCAACCCGGAAGCGGGACAACCGCACTTTCTTCACGCGGTACGGGTGGGGAAACCGCCTCCGTCTGTTTCGGGAGCGCGGGCTGTTTTTCCGGAGAGATCGCTGAAGGAACCGAAGGCCCGAATAACGCCGGGTGTTCGATGCGGATTTGAACAGGAAGTTGATATGCCGGTTCGGGCACCGGAATCAGAACCAGCAGGATCAGATGAACCAGAATGGATATCAGGACGGCGGCAAGGGTGCGTTTCATGGTTTTTCCCGAATCACAATACCGTATTTACGCAAACGAGATAGAAAGGTTCCGAAATACGGGGAACTCAGGGCCGAGGGGTGACATTTAAGGAGCAAGTTCATGACCGGACCGGAGACGATGAAGAAACAGCCTGAAACATCAAACCAGCGGGATTCCGCGGTGGTAATTCTGGTAACGGCGTCTTCCCTGGATGAAGCCAACAGCATCGGAAAGACGCTGGTCAGCGAAAGAATGGCGGCCTGCGCGAACATCCTGCCAGGCATTCATTCTGTTTTTATCTGGAAAAAAGCCTTATGTGAAGAACAGGAATGTCTTCTGATTCTGAAAACCCGTGAATCGTTTATGAAGCCGATTGTTGAAAAGATCAAATCGCTGCACAGTTACGATGTGCCGGAGATAATCGTCCTGCCCGTTTCAGGCGGATCGAAGGAGTATATCGAGTGGATTATGAATTCCACAGCCGGCACAGACTGATGCTTCCGCTGCTGTTCTCTATGGCAGTGCATGGTGTGCTGATTTTTATCTTTGCCCGCGATATGGGATGGAATTTGTCTGGCATGGATATTCCGAATCCTTCGCCGCTGCGGTTCGAAATCATCGAGACTCCCGTTCTGCCGGAGGAAGACCCTCCTGCGAATACCCGCCTGGCTTCAGACAGGGCGCTCAGGGCGCGGGACACGAATCCTGAAAACAGGGGAAGCCTGCCCATGACACCGGAAAACAGTCCGGTCATGAACTGGCCCGGTCCTTCGTCTTCGAGGGACGCGCGTGAGCAGGCTCCGCAGCCGATGCCGCCGGCCCGGAACCGTCCGAATGTGGCGTTCAGCCGGGACATTTTAATCGGGGCCGGCACGCCGTCCGGCTACAGGTCTCTGCCGATGGATCAGAAAACAGAGAGCTCCGAAGAGACCGGGCCGCTGCAGCTGAATACCTATGCGTGGGATTATGCGCCGTATCTTCTGGAGATGAAAAGGCGTATCGAAAAAAACATGCACCCTCCGGCTGTTTTTACCCGTCTGGGGGCCGGCGGATTCAACCGCATTCGTTTTCGCGTGAATGGGAACGGGATTCTGACTTCCATGGAAGTGTTGGGATATCAGGGGGAACAGGTTCTGGTCATGACCAGCCAAAGAGCGGTGGAGCTGTCCGCTCCCTTTCAGCCGCTGCCTGAAAATTTTCCCGAAACCTATCTGGAAGTGACGGCCACTTTTCATTATATCGGAATTGATCGCTGAAAACCTGTGTAAGGAGACAAAATGAACGGATTCTGGGACTTGCTCCTGAAAGGCGGTATCATGATGCCGCCCCTGATACTGGCTTCGGTCATCGGGCTTGCCGTGACCATTGAAAGGGCTCTTTTTCTGAGGCGTCGGCGTATCGTCAAGCCGGAGATTCTGGATTTTATTCACCGGGTGGAAACCGCCGAGAAAATCGAAACCGCTTTTGAATCCACTTCATTCGGCAAGGGTCCGTTCTGGAATATTATTCGAAAGACACTGGAGTTTCGTCATGAGACCAGAGAGGAGATGCGTGAGGCGATCGCCGATCAGGGCAGGCAGGAGGCGAGACATCTTGAAAGAGGCCTGGTTGTTCTCGAAACCATTGCCGGAATAGCCCCGCTCATGGGCTTGCTGGGAACGGTTTTGGGCATGATCAAGGTGTTTCGCGTGATTTCCGAACAGGGTCTCGGACAGACACAGGCATTATCCGGCGGTATTGCCGAAGCGTTGATTACCACAGTGGTGGGTCTGTTTATCGCCATTCCCGCGCTGGTTGCCTTTTATTTTTTCAACCACAGGGTGGAAGACCTCATTCTGGAGATCGAAAAACATACAAGCCGTCTGTTGAAGCGGCTGGATTCGTTGCAGGGGAAAGAGCGGAGGCATTCATGATCGGAATCAATCAGAAAGCTCTGAAAAACCTGTTTCAGGATTTTTCCCGTCTCAGGCTGGCCGTGGTGGGGGATATCATGCTGGATCATTATGTGTGGGGAAAAGTCGAACGAATTTCGCCGGAAGCTCCGGTGCCTGTGGTGGATGTGGAGTCGGAATCGATTCAGCCGGGCGGTGCCGCCAACGTGGCGGTCAATGTGCAGACCCTGGGAGCCAACGCGTTTTCCGTGGGTGTCATCGGACAGGACTCTGAAGGCGACCGCCTGGTGGAATCGTTTACGGAACACCGAATGGATACCGGCGGGCTGATCCGACTGAAAGAGCGTCCCACCAGCGTAAAGACACGTGTGATTGCCCATAATCAGCATGTGGTCCGGGCCGATCGGGAAGTCAGGAATCCGCTGCCTGTTTCGGTGCAGGATCGGATTATGGAAATGCTTAAAAGGGAGTGGGAGCTTTTGGATGGAGTCATTCTGGAAGATTACAACAAGGGGCTGCTGACCCCACGCCTGATTCACCGCATTATTCGAACGGCTAATGAACACGGCAAACCGGTTTATGTGGATCCGAAACATCAGCATTTCTTTGAATACCGGGATGTCACGGTTTTCAAACCCAACCGCCAGGAGGTCGTTTCCCAGATGCATCTTCGCAATGAGCTGGATGACGATCCCGAAGAGGTGGGCGGCAAGCTGCAGGAACGGCTGAATTGCCGGGTGCTTCTTGTTACGCTGGGTGAAAAGGGTATGTTCCTTTTCGAGAAAGGAAAACCCATGGTTCGGCTGCCGACACAGGTGAAACAGGTTCACGATGTCTCGGGCGCCGGTGATACGGTTATCGCGACTCTGTCCACGGCCATGACCGCCGGAGCGGATGCCCGTACAGCGGCTTCCATCGCCAATTTTGCCGCGGGCATTGTCTGCGAGCGGGTGGGAACAGTGCCTGTCGAGGGATCCGCTCTGATACAGCGCATCCAGAATGCCATGGAATTCGAATGAAGTCATTCGAAAAAATCGGGGGGTCATGAATCGAGCGTTCAGATTGCCGGCATCCTCTCTGAAACTTGCCGTTTTTGATGTGGACCGAACCCTGGTCCGCCGGACTTCCTGTGAAATGCAGCTTGTCCGTTACCTCCGCACAAAGGGCCTGCTTGGCTGGACCGATTATTGCCGTGTTCTGATGAATCTTTTCAAGTTGTCCAATGGTTTTCACGAAACCGTGCTGAGAAACAAGGTCTATCTGCATGGAATTCCAAAGAAGACCATTTTGGCGCTTCTTCCCGATTTTTTCGAAACCTGTCTGCGGCCCCGGCTTTCGTCACGGGGGATGGAGTGGATGAGTCATCTTCGAAAACGGGGTTTTTTCGTACTGCTCATTTCCGGAACACTGGATTTTATCGTCGATTATCTTGTAGAAAGCCTGGATGCCGATGAAGGCGCAGGAAGCACGATGGAAATTCGTGACCATGTGTACACCGGCCGCGTATTGGGCCCTCTTCCCTGGCTGAAGGGCAAACTGGAGATATTGGAGGGCTGCCTCAGAGGCCGGACCGTGGATTACGGCCGTTCATTCTGTTTTGCCGACAGTTGGGCCGATATTCCGCTGCTTTCCCGTTTCGGCCGCCCGGTGGCCATGAATCCGGGGTGCATACTGTACTGGGCGGCCATGATCAGGGGATGGAAGGTGATTCGGGGCTGACAGACCGACAACAAATAGAAACAGGCCGAATCGTTTGCCTCTGATTCGGCCTGTTTTTGGGAGGGAGAGAGAAGTGATTTAAAAGCGTTGTTCGATTCTGTTGCTTGAGAGCCTGGAATAACCCGAATGATTCAATGAATGAGAAACAAAGGGTCTGAATCATTCAGGCCGTCTGCGTGTCAGCAAATAAAAACCCCAGCCAATCAGTATGAACGGTACAAGCGGCAGTAAAAACCCCAGCGATGCCGCCACAAAAGCCATGAACCCGGTCAACAGAGTAAAGGGGAATATGAGCACACAAAGACCCGTCATGAGACAGGCTGCTATCAGTGCCAGGGGAATCGTCATAATGATCACTCCGGCTCTCAATGCCAGAAAGAGTGTCTTAAGTCCGAAAATGATCAATCCAATGATCAAAATGAGAAACAGGAAATTCATTTTTCTCCTCTTTGCTGATTTCAAATGTTTATACGCTGGAATTGTATTCAGGGTTTCAAAAAATGGACGATAAAAATTCAAATTATCGGTAATTGTTTTATATTGCGGCCGGAGGAAAAAATGTCCCGTTACAATCCTTCTTTGGTGGTGCATGGGGGCGCCTGGGAGATTCCCGACGAGGAAGTGAAAGCGCATCTGAGAGGAGTTCAAAAAGCCATCGAAAAAGGCTGGTCGCTTCTCGCGTCCGGGGCTTCCGCCCTGGACTGTGTGGAAGAAACGGTCGCCGTCATGGAAGATGATCCCACGTTTGACGCGGGAAAAGGATCCATTCTGAATACCGACGGTTCCGTGGAGATGGACGCGTCGATCATGGACGGATGCCGCTTCGACGCCGGCGCCGTGGCGGCGCTGAGGAATTTTCCCAATCCCGTCCGGGTTGCCCGAAAGGTGCTGGAAGAGACCGAACACTGGCTTCTCGCCGGACCGGGGTGCGAAGCTTTTGCGGTGCGGCACGGATTTGAGTCTGTGCCCGTTGAAAATCTGCTCACTGAACGGGAATTGAAACGGCTGCAGATTCTGATCAATGACCCCCGGTTTCGTTCTCCTCATGCTTTTGGAGGCAAACGGGGCACGGTGGGAGCCGTGGCCATGGACAAGAAAGGCCATGTGGCGGCCGCCACGTCAACCGGAGGAACGCCGAAAAAGCTGCCCGGACGCGTGGGAGACACTCCTCTTATCGGTTGCGGTACGTACGCGGAAGACGGAGTGGGCGGAATCTCATGCACCGGCTGGGGCGAATCGATCATGAAGGTGATGCTGGCCAGGGAAGTGGCTGAGCATCTACGCTCAGGAAAGCCCCCTGTGGATTCGGCCGAAGCGTGTGTGGGTATTCTCAAGGCGCGGGCCGGGGGACTGGGGGGAATCATCTGTCTGGACAGATACGGAAATCCGGGGATGGCCTTCAACACACCCCGAATGGCCAGGGGAATGATGAATGCCGAAACGGACAAACCCTTCATCTCAGTTGACTGATGAAGAATCAGGAGGATATAAGAAAGAAACCGTCAGTGGAAAACCTGTCGAATGACGGGGAAAAGGAGCGCCCTGAATGGATAAAAAGAAAATCGATTTAAAAGGAGTGCTGGCTCCCATACCCACTCCTTTTGAAGAAAACGGGATTCTGAATTTGAATAGGCTCGACGAAATCACCGCGTTCTTGTCAAAATGCGGCCTGACCGGCATTGTGGTGATGGGATCCAGCGGCGAGGCGGTCCATCTGAACTTCAAGGAGAAATGCCGCCTGCTCGATCGGGCGGCCGGTCTGGCGCCGCCTGAATGGACGCTTGTGGCGGGGACGGGCTGCTTTTCGACGATTGAAAGCCTCGAGCTGACACGTGAAGCGGCCAGGGCCGGCTTCCATGCGGCACTGATCATTACGCCGTTCTATTACAGGAGTCGAATGGCCGCCGAGGTCCTGACGGCGTATTACCGGGATCTGGCCGATTCCTCTCCCATACCCATTGTGATCTATAACATGCCGGCCAACACGGGGATCAATCTGTCTGCGGAGATTCTTCTGGACCTGGCCATTCATCCAAACATCATCGGACTCAAGGATTCGGGCGGAAACATGGGGGTCATAGCCCGGCTGAAAAACGAACCGGACGGGAATTTTGACATACTCGCCGGCTCGGCTTCATTCTTTCTGCCGGCTCTTTGCGTGGGCGCATCGGGCGGCATCATGGCCCTGGCGAATATCGCTCCGGTATCCTGTGTGACGCTGTACGATTCATTCCGCGCGGGAGACCTGGAAAAGGCCCGCAAAATTCAGCAGCGGCTGAGTGAACTGAATGCGGCTGTCACGAGCCGGTGGGGTGTCGCGGGGTTGAAAGCGGCGATGGAAATACGGGGTCTTCACACCGGGCCGCCGAGGCGTCCTCTCCTTCCCGCGGGACCCGATATTCACGCCGTGTTGACTGATTTGATGGAAAAATCCCTCCTTCCGGAGGACAAAGTGAGGAGATTATCATGAAAGAGAGGCCCTTGCTGATGATTCCGGGCCCTGTTGAATTTGAACCGTCCGTGTTGTCGGCTCTGGGGCAGCCGACTCAGAGCCATATCGACCCTCAATTCATCGGGGTGTTCGAAGGAGCGATCAAGAAGATGAGAGAGGTCTGGCACAGCCCTTCGGGTCAGCCTTTTATTGTTCCCGGTACGGGCACCTTGGCCATGGAGATTCCGGCGGCCAATCTCGTGGAACCGGAAGACCGGGTCCTTGTCGTGTCCACGGGATACTTTGGTGATCGATACGCGGACATTCTTTCCAGATACACCAACAAAGTCACGGTGCTCAGCGCGCCTTTGGGAGGAATCGTTGAAACGGCGCACATCGAGGCTGAACTGAAAAAGTCCGAATACCGCCTGATGACGATCACTCATGTGGACACATCCACCGGAGTGCGAGTGGATCCCCGTCCGATCGGCAAACTGGGACATAAGTACGGTGTGCTTACGGTTCTGGACGGAGTCTGTTCCGTGGCCGGTGAAGAGCTGAAACAGGATGCCTGGGAGCTGGACGTTGTCTTTACCGCATCACAGAAAGCTGTCGGTGTTCCTCCCGGGCTGGCTCTCGTTTTAGCCGGACCGCGGGCCGTTAATCGCTGGAGAAAAAGAAAGAGCCGCGTGCCCAATTATTACTGCGACTGGAATCAATGGCTGCCCGTTATGGAAGCGTATGAAGCGGGAACGCCGGCCTACTTTGCCACGCCGGCGGTGAACCATGTTCGCGCGCTGGACGTCAGTCTGGACAATATTTTGAAAGAAGGCATGGAGGAACGCTTTCAAAGGCATCGTGTCGTGGGCAAAGCCTTTCAGGCGGGTCTTGAGGCCCTGGGCCTGAAACAGGTTCCTCTGAATAAAAAAGACCGGGCTTTCACATTATCGGCGCCGTATTATCCTGCCGGAGTGACCGGAGATCGGCTGCTGCCGCAAATCCGCCGGGCCGGCGTGGTCTTTGCGGGCGGGTTGCATCCTGAAATAAAGAAGAACTATTTTCGAATCGGCCATATGGGAAGCACGTGTTTCAGGGACGTGCTGGCTTCTCTGGGCGCACTGGAGGCGGCTCTTCGGGATTGCGGAGTTTCCGTGAATCCAGGCGTCTCTCTGACAGCCGCTCAAAGCGTAATTGTGTCGGAAAATTCTGAAACAGCGGTCTGAGAACCGGCCGTCTGTTTTCAAACCGGAGTATTTCGGGAATTGACTCCCAAACCGAAAAGAGTTGATTCTTATCTGAAAAAGTCTTATTATTAGAGTTAATATGAATGTGAGCCGGAGTACCCTTTCAGCTCTGTCCCTGGAATCGTTCACCGCGCTGGACCTGGAAACCACGGGACTGGACTCCCGGACCGATGAAATCCTGGAGATCGGATGGGTCCGCTGGAATCACGGAAAAATAAGCGGCGGAGGAGAAGAACTGATCCGGCCGGCTGTTTCCATCCCGGCGGCCATAACCCGGTTAACGGGAATCCGAAATGAAGACTGCCGGGATCGGCCCATGATTTCCGACGTTCTGCTATCGGTCTGGAGGCATTTCGAAAAGGGAATCCTCGTCGCTCACAACGCTTCCTTTGATCTGAATTTTCTCGAAAAAGCCAGGCAGCAATGGCAGCCGGACCTTCCTCCCATAGATGCACGGCGTGTCATCGATACGGTTGAACTGGCCCGCATTCTCTATCCGTGGATCACGAATCATCGACTGGAAACTCTGACGCGGCATCTGGATATTCAGGCAGACCCTGTTCATCGGGCCCGTGCCGACGCTGAAGCCGCCGGGTCTGTCTTCATGCGTCTCGTTTTTGAAGCCATGGGACTGGACGGATCAGTTCTGGACACGATTCTCGCCCTGTTTGACGGCAGCGATGACGAACTTTCACGGTTGTTTAAACATATTCGCGCACTGCGGAACGGAACAGGGATGAAGACCGTGTCCCGAAGGAAGGGACCCGACAACCGGATCGAAAATATGGCTTCCGGGAACAAAGAAATTCGCTCCGATTGTTCCATCAGCGATTTTCTGGGGCCCAAAGGATTGCTGGAAAAGATCCTGCCGGGGTTTGAATGCCGGAAACCGCAGCTGTCCATGGCCGAGCAGACCGCGCGCGCCTTTCGTCAGGACGGTTTCCTGATGGCCGAGGCCGGCACCGGAGTCGGGAAATCCATGGCCTATCTGGTGCCCGCGGTACTCCGAATGCCGCACGCACAATCGAAAACGATCATTTCGACCCAGACCAAGACCCTGCAGAATCAGCTTTTCTATAAAGACATTCCCCTGCTGGCTGAAACCAGTCCACTGCCTTTCACCGCTGTTCTGCTGAAAGGGCGGTCCAATTATCTTTGCCAACGTCGATGGGAAGAGATCATTGTAAACGCCGGGAACCTGTCTTCGGCTAAGAGAAGACAGCTTTTGGGCCTGGCGCTGTGGAGTCACGAGACACGGACGGGTGATGTGGAAGAGTGCGGCGGATTCCACGAAAAGAATCAATGGGACGGATGGAGGGAGGTGAACAGCGACGGCGCTTTTTGCCGCGGTCATCAATGTCCGGCCGAATCGAAATGCTTTTACGCCCGGGTACGCCGGGCCGCGCGAAAGGCATCTCTGGTTGTGATCAACCATTCCCTGCTCTTTTCCGATATGGCGGCAGGCAATCAGATTCTCGGCGAATTTGACACGCTCATCGTGGATGAGGCGCATCAAATGGAACGGGCCGCGTCCAGGGCACTCGGACGCTCCCTTCATCTATGGATGTTTTATGATCTGTGCCGGAAAATCGATGCTTCGGGTTCTTCTTCCGCGGGAGTACTGAACAGCCTTCAAAAAGAGCTGAAAAGGCGAAAAGAGTTGTGGGCCGCGATCTCGGAATCCGTTTCGGAATTAAGGCGGACGCTGCAGCCGTTGTGTGAGTCGGCCGAGCTTTGCTTCCGGCGGATCGAAGCGAGAATGAAACCGGCTTCAAAAGAATACGCGGTTGAAAAACAGCGGGTGCGATCCGTTGATGAGCTCTTCGGTTCCGACGCCTCGACAACGGATGTTTCGATCCATCTGAAAACCGCGGCCGCCGAATTCCAGAAGATCATGACACGACTGGCCATGGCCGATTCGAATGGAGAGGAAAAACCGGAATCTTTTCAGCAGGTGGAAACCCTGCTGTTTGAAACAGAACTGTTGAAAGAGAATTGGGAATTTTTCACCGGCGGATTGTATGACGGTCATGTCGTCTGGAGAGAAAAGAGAAAAGAAGAGAAAAGTCCATCCGTTCATTCCGTGCCTCTAAGGGTCGACCGGCTGATGTCCGATTATCTCTATCCGCGATTGAAGCGGTGCCTGTTGACTTCAGCCACTCTTTCCGTTGCCGGTTCTTTTGATTATATGGCCGAGAGACTGGGTTTGAACCGTATCGAGAAAGACAGGCTCACAACGCGGGCATTCGGCTCTCCCTTTCATTACGATGAACAGGTGCGTCTCATCGTCGCCTCTTTTCTGCCCGGTCCCAGAGATGCCCGATTCACCGACGCTGTAGCCGAAATCACAGCGGATATTCTGTCGGTTCATGACAGGGGGACGATGGTTCTGTTTACTTCACATCAAATGCTGCGCGGCGTGTACAGGCGGCTCGTTTCGGTTCTGAAACCTTTCGGCATACAGATATTGGGACAGGGCATCGACGGATCGAGAACCCGGATTCTCGATTCTTTTCAGAAAGAACGGCGCTCTGTTTTACTCGGGACCAGCAGCTTTTGGGAGGGGGTCGATATACCGGGTGAAGCTCTGGAGATGCTGATCATTCCGAAGATTCCTTTTGATGTGCCGACCGATCCGGTTGTTCAGGCCCGTTCTGAAGAAGCGCATCGAGAGACAGGCAACGGTTTCATGAACTACAGCGTCCCCGAAGCGGTTGTCCGGCTTCGCCAGGGTTTCGGCCGTTTGATTCGAAAAGCGGGAGACCGGGGTTCCGTGATTTGCCTGGATAACCGGATGCTTATGAGCCGCTATGGAGCCGTATTTCTGGAATCCTTGCCTGTGAATCCTGTCCGATGTGACAGCCGGGAGTCATTAATGGAAGTTCTGGCCGGGTGGTTCGAAACCGCTTAAACATGAGGAAGAAATGTCGAAGGAATTGATCATTGACGGGCAGTCTCTGACAACGGAACTTGTTCTGGATGTGGCCCTGGGTTATCGCCGGGTTGTATTGTCAAAGGCTGTTGCCCGCGAATTGGAGCAGTCGCGTCATGTACTCGAGAAACTCATCGAGGCCGGGAAAATCATGTATGGTGTGAACACGGGATTCGGCCGATTCGCCGAGATCAATATACCGGCCGATGAAATCAAGGCGCTGCAGATGAATATTGTTCTTTCACACGCGGCCGGTGTGGGCGAACCGCTGCCGGACTTCGTGGTTCGCGCCATCATGCTGATCAAGGCCAATTCACTCGCGTCTGGATATTCCGGAGTCCGTTCCGTTGTTATTCAATCCCTGCTGAATCTGCTGAATCATCGAATCCATCCCATGATTCCTTCCCGGGGGTCGGTCGGCGCATCCGGCGATCTGGCCCCTCTGGCTCATATGGCCCTGACTCTTCTGGGTGAAGGCAAGGTTCGGGTCGGCGGACGTGTACTCGGCAGTCTTTCGGTTTTGAAGAAAGCCGGTCTCCGGCCCTTGACTCTGGAGGCCAAGGAAGGGCTCGCCCTGCTCAATGGAACGCAGGCCATGAACGGATCCGGCATCCTGGCCTGGGCCCGGGCAAGGAACTGCTATCGAAGCGCGGATATCATCGGGGCACTGAGCGTGGAAGGACTGTGCGGAAGCCGGATCCCTTTTGATCCCAGAATTCATCAAGCCCGGGGCCAGAAAGGACAGATTCAATGCGCAGCGAATCTGTACCGGCTTCTCGAATCCAGCTCCATTCTGGAAAATCCTTCTGTCAACCGGGTACAGGAAGCGTATTCGCTTCGGTGCATGCCGCAGGTTCATGGCGCCGGCAGAGATGTGCTGGATTACGCTCGTTCCGTTCTGGAGATCGAATTGAACGCCGTGACGGATAATCCCCTGGTTTTCAGCCGGCAGCAAGAGGTGCTGTCAGGGGGGAATTTTCACGGCGAACCGCTGGCTTATTGCTTTGATGCAATGGGAATCGCGCTTTCGGGTCTTTCGAGTATTTCAGAAAGACGCATCGCCTATCTAATGGACAGCCATCACAGCGGTCTTCCCGGATTTCTCGCGACCCGGCAGGGCGTGGACTCAGGTTTCATGATCCCCCAGGTTACTGCCGCGGCTCTGGCATCGGAGAACAAGGGTCTCGCCCATCCGGCCAGCGTGGACTCCATTCCCACATCAGCCAATCAGGAGGATTATGTCAGTATGGGTATGAACGCCGTAAACAAGTTATGGCAAATCATTCACAATACAGAAACAATATTGGGCGTTGAAATACTGGCAGCCTGTCAGGCGGTAGACTGCCGAAAACCCTCGAAGCCTTCTCCGCTCATGCAGAAAGTCCATGAAGCGGTACGCCGGCGAATCAACAGACTGGGAAAGGACCGTTTTATGGCTCCGGACATGGAAACTGCGGCGGATTTGGTCCGTTCAGGAACTCTTGTGGATTCATTGAAACCATTCACCATAGAGTAGGATAGATCCATGGAAGAAAAAAGAATGATGGAAGGATTGACCTTTGATGACGTGTTGCTTGTTCCGGCGCATTCCAGTGTGCTTCCCAAAGAGACGGACGTTCGTACGCGTTTGACGCAGAATATCAGGCTGAATATACCGGTTCTGTCATCCGCAATGGATACGGTCACGGGATCCCGTCTGGCCATTGCCATCGCGCGGGAAGGGGGCATCGGTATCATTCACAAGAATATGTCGCCTGAAAATCAGGCGTCCAAGGTCGATAAAGTCAAAAGATCGGAGAGCGGAATGATTTCACGACCGCTTTCACTGGCCCCTGATCGGACTTTGCATGACGCTGTGAAACTCATGAATGAATACCATATCTCCGGCATTCCGATTGTCGAAGGAGAAAAACTGGTGGGCATTCTGACAAACCGGGATATCCGTTTCGAAGTCGATCTTGATCGTCGTGTTGATACCATCATGACCCGTGAACGCCTTGTCACGGCTCCGGAAGGAACCAGCCTTCAGGAAGCGGAACGGATTCTTCAGAAGCATCGCATTGAAAAGCTGCCCATTGTGGATAAGAACGGACATCTGAAGGGATTGATCACCGTTAAAGACATTCAAAAACGCAAGGCTTTTCCATCAGCGGCCAAAGATGAAAACGGCCGGCTGCTGGCGGGCGCGGCTGTGGGCACTTCGGCCGACACATTCGATCGCGTGGAACGGCTGATTGCCGCAGGAGTGGATGTCATTGTTGTGGATACGGCTCACGGTCATTCGGAGAACGTGCTGGAAACCATCCATCGGTTGAGAAAAACTTTCGCCGGCCTTGAAATCATAGGCGGGAACGTGGCCACCCGTGAAGGCGCACAGGCTCTGATCGATGCGGGTGTGAATGCCGTAAAAGTCGGTATTGGTCCCGGCTCCATATGCACGACCCGGGTGGTCGCCGGGGTGGGTGTGCCTCAGATCACAGCCGTCATGGAGTGCGCCGCTGTTTGCCGCAAGGCCGACATGCCGTTGATCTCCGATGGCGGTATCCGGTTTTCCGGAGACATCGCCAAGGCTCTGGCCGCCGGTGCCGAATCGGTTATGCTCGGATCGGTACTGGCAGGGGTCGAAGAGAGTCCCGGGGAGATGATCCTGATGGAGGGCAGGAGTTACAAGCTTTATCGGGGAATGGGCTCTCTGAGCGCGATGCTGCAGGGGAGTGCCGACCGGTATTTTCAATCCGCGTCGGAAATCAGCAAGATGGTTCCGGAGGGAATCGAAGGAAGGGTTCCCTACAAGGGGAAGTTATCGGATGTGGTTTATCAGATGGTGGGAGGGCTGCGATCGGCTATGGGATATTGCGGCGCGAAAGATCTCGAAGCGTTTCACCGGAAAGCCCGCTTTATTAGGGTCACACAGGCGGGTATTATTGAGAGCCATCCTCATGATGTAACCATCACCAAGGAGGCGCCCAATTATCAAAGGGGCTGAAAAAAACGAAACCGAGACGATTCCTCCGCGGCGGCATTAGGGGGACTTGCCGTACGCGGTGAAAAATCCCGGTTTCAGAATACGGATTGAGAAAGACTACATCCGGCTGACAAAACGTGTTAATCTGGATTTAAGATTGGCCGCTTTATTCTTGTGAATAATTCCTTTTCCGGCCATTCGATCCAAAATGGAAATTGTCTTTTGAAGCTGAACGGCGGCTTCTTCCTTGTTTTCCTGGTTTCGTACTTTCTTTATCGCTGTTTTCATCCGGCTTCGATCTTGCTGGTTTCTGAGACGCCGGCGTTCATTTTGTCGAGCCCGCTTTTCTGCGGATTGATGCTGCGGCATATCGTCCTCGATATTTTGATTATAAAGAAATGTAATATACAAAAGCACTCTTTGTTTGTCAAGTCATTATTATTAATAAAACACTCTTTTGAATCACGGGATGTTTTTTCATCGGTTCGGATCGGTTTAAAGACTGAAAACAGGGGATGAAACATGAAGCATGTTCATCGAACGAGACAGGGCGATCTCTTCGGTATGGAACCGCTCAAGGCACTGAGGCAGAAAATACACGATTTGGACGGAAGCATCAGCAAGGCATTGAAATCGCGCGATTACAGCAAGGCAAAACAATTGACGGAAGAACAGGAAAAATTATTGAAGGAACTGGTGGCAAGGGGAGAAAACAGGGATTGAAAGATATCATGAAAAAGATCCGTGAATTTGAAAAGGTGCCGGTGGAAGTGCGGGTGGAGCCCGGCTGCGATGATTTGCCGCTTCCCCGTTATCAGACATCGGGATCAGCCGGGCTTGACCTTTCGGCCGCTGTACACGGGCCTGTCATTCTCAAGCCGGGAAGGCATGATTTGATTCCCACAGGCATACGTCTGGCCATACCGCCCGGTTATGAAGGACAGATACGGCCCAGAAGCGGTCTGGCCCTCGAGAGAGGAATTGGCGTTCTCAATGCGCCGGGTACGATCGATTCCGACTATCGCGGACCCGTGGGCGTTATTCTATTCAATTTCGGAACGGAGAACTTTATTATTCACCGAGGCGATCGAATCGCCCAGCTGGTCTTGTGCCGGGTCGCACATATTCAATTTCTCCCGGTTCGGAATCTTCCGGACAGTTCGCGTCAATCCGGAGGATTCGGATCAACAGGATTGAATCATCGAAGAGCGGGCGGTTGACCGAAGAGCGGTACGGGTTCATCTGACGGCATACCGCATGGGTGTGCTGTATCATGTCATCATTTTACATGATCAAGAATCGAAAACAACTGAAATGGGTTCAGCCTTGAAAGTCATATCCGCGAGCCGGCGTGTCGAAATGCCCGCGTTCTATCCGGGACGACTCGCGGAAACGCTTCGGCGGCGCTGTCCTCCCGCCAAAGTGCATACTCTGGTTCTGTGGAGCAAAAATCCGCGGGCATGCGTCGAACATCCCGTACTGGCACCCGCTCTGATGGAGTACAGCCACATTTTTCTCCATTTTACGATTACCGGAATGGGTGGATCATTTCTGGAACCGAATATTCCGTCTGCTGTTGAAATGCTCGATCTGATTCCACTGTTGATTCGCTGGCTCGGCGATCCGAGGCGTCTTGTGATTCGGTTCGATCCGATTGTCCATCTGCGGCTGCCGAATGGAAAAATCTACAGCAACTTCTGTCAATTTGAAAAGATCGCGGATGCGGTTTCGAAAGCGGGAATCGGCCTTGTCATCGTCAGCCGTATGACAAGGTATTCAAAAATCATTCAGCGGTTGAAACGCTGGTCCATCGAGTGTCTGCCGGTTGGGGATTTACAAAAAGAGCGGGAGAACAGAACCCTGCTCGATATTGCTGAAAGCAGGAGAATTGAAATTCAGGGATGCTGTACGCCCGGTTTTCTGAACGGCCGCTGCATCGACGGCGGACGGTTATTCGAGCTGCATCCCGAAAAACGTCCCGCGTCCAGGGCGAAGGCAGGCGGGCAGCGCGCTGATTGCCGCTGCACGGAAAGCTGGGATATCGGCTGGTACTACCGATGTCCGGGCGGCTGTGTTTACTGCTATGCCAATCCGCTATGCAATTCCCGACTGGAAGGATCGATTCCGGACGGCGTTCAGCCGGTCCATTTCTGAGCAATGGGCATACGACGTCCTGTGCCGAAAGCCTTGGAGGTGATCTTCAGGCCGGGCGCGGCCTGCCGTCTTTTAAACTCGCTTTTCATCATCGCGTCGATGACCCAGTCGACTGTTTTCCCATCGAACCCTTTTTCAATCAAATCATCCCGTGTCATTCCGTTCAGATATTCGGAGAGTATGGCGTCCAGTTTATCATAAGGGGGAAGTGTGTCCTGATCTTTCTGGTCGGGCCGCAATTCCGCGGAAGGAGCCTTGGTCAGTATGGATTCAGGAATCCAGGCATGTCTGGAATTGATATGCCGCGCCAGTTCGTAGACCATGGTTTTGGGCACATCGGACAGTACGCTCAGACCCCCGCTCATGTCGCCGTAAAGGGTGCAGTAGCCAACGGATAATTCACTCTTGTTGCCCGAAGTCAACACCAGATATCCGAATTTATTGGAAAAGGCCATGATGATGATTCCGCGGATTCTGGCCTGAATATTTTCTTTGGTTTCATCCATGGGACCGGAAGGGAAAAACGGTTTCAGAGATTCGCAAAGTGTTTGATATGCAGAATCGATGGGAACGACATGCAATGAAATTCCGAGGTTCAAGGCCAGTTCCCTGGCATCCGTAATGCTGCTTTCAGAGGTATAGGCAGAAGGCATGGAAAGGCCGATGATCCGGTCGGACCCTGCGGCCTGCACGGCCAGGCAGGCCGTCACCGCGGAATCGATACCGCCGGACAACCCCAGAACGGCTTTGCCGAATCCGCATTTACGCATGTAATCCCGAATGCCTGTAATCAGGCCGTCATGGGCGTCGGCGAGCGGATCCATGGGAGTGAAAGCGACCGGAACCGTTTTGCTGCGAAGGTCAATTGTGTGAACCGCCTCCTCAAAGGCAGGCCCTATCCACAGCAATTGTCCGGTCTCATCAAAGACCATGCTGCGTCCGTCGCAGATCAGATCATCGTTGGCACCCGCCTGATTGACGAAAATAAACGGCTTCCTGTATTTCAACGCCTGCTTTCCGAAAAGTCGGTATCGAATGGCGTCTTTGCCCAGACCGAATGGAGAGGCCGAGAGATTGATAAAGATCGTGGCGCCGAGTTTCGACATTCGATCCACAGGATTGATCGAATATTTTTGCCGGGGGAAAAGTTCCGGGTCATTCCAGGCATCTTCACAGATCGTTATTCCGAGTTTCTCTGCGCCGAAAGGGCATATTCGGTGTATGGTTGCGGGATCGAAGTACCTGGCTTCCTCGAACACATCGTAGGTTGGAAGAAGAGTTTTATCCTGCCGGAATAATCGTTTTCCGTTATGAAAGAGCACGGCGCTGTTGACCAGCCCTTTCTCTCCGTTTCCGGGCGAAGAGCAGACGGTGCCGGCCAGTATGGCCAGATCTTTTGTTTCACGGGAAAGATTCACAAGACGTTCTTCGGATTTTGTGAATGCCTGAATAAAATCTTCGCGTTCCAGAAGATCACGGGGCGGATAACCCGAGACAATCATTTCCGGAAAAACGATTAAATCGGACCCGCTGGAAATCGCCTTTTTCACGGCCGCCTTTATGATACTGAAATTTCCTTCAAAATCACCGATAACGGGATTCAGCTGAGCAAGGGTTATTCTCACATTCCTTCCTTTCGCCTTCAAAATCGAAATAGCAGCCTGTTTTAAAATATATAAAAAAATTAAGAAAACAAATGCATAAAGTCAATGAAATGATTGCATGAAGAGGCTGTCACTCGATCGGATTGCACGCGGATCTTTAAGCCAAAATGGCGACTGTTCGCTAAAGAGAAGGCGACGATTTTGATCCGGAATATCCACGGAGGACCGGTGGCAGGCAGAAGAGAGATTCGGCGAAAATATCTCAGGGAAAAAGGTTCCAGCAGACACATAGGAAAAAATTTCCGAAAATTCGATTAAAATACAACAGCCGAACAATTACAAATATACATAAAGTATTAATAAACAGTATGATATGATTCTCATTTCAAACGTGGTACGAGCTTTGCATGAGAGGGATGCAGAAGGTGAAATACAATGTGCCACCAAGGGGTTTTCAATGTTGAGAGGGATACATCATATTTGCAAGCGCGGCAGGACCTGGCTGTCGATCGGACTTCTCTTTCCCGTTCTGCTGCATGCTTCATCCGTGAATATATCCTGGAACGCCAATACCGAATCGGATCTGGCCGGATACAAAGTCTATTACGGAACTCAGCGGGGTGTTTATTCGACGATTCTCAATGTCGGGAATAACCTCAGCTATGATATCTCCGGCCTGGTGGACGGAACGACCTATTATTTTGCCGTAACGGCTTATGACCAGTCCGGAAACGAAAGCCCCTATTCTGAAGAGGTCTCTTTTCAGGTTGTGGACTCGGAACCGCCGCAAATTTTGTCTGTCGCTTGTGATCTTATCGACCGGGTTCGTGTCGTGTTCAACGAACAGGTGGAGAAAACCTCTGCGGAGATCGCTGAAAATTACGCGATCAACAATGGTATTGTGGTACAGCGGGCGGAATTGCAGTCCGACGGCAAGACGGTTTATCTCTTTACCACCCAGCATTTGATCAACGGTTCTTATGTTCTTACAGTCAACAATGTCCGCGACCGGGCCTCGGTTCCCAATACGATTCAAGCCAATACACAGAAATCGTATATTTGGTCCGGCACGGATGAAGATCCGCCCTATGTCGAGAGCCTTAGACTCTATACCAATGTGGGCAATGATTTTATCGTATTGACTTTCAATGAACCCCTGAACCAGAGCGCGGCACTGAATTCGAGCAATTATGTGATCGCGCCTCCCCTCGATATTTTGAATATGGGCATTGACGATTCTTTCAGAACCGTATATGTTACCACGGCGTGTCACACGCCCGGCCAATCGTATTCACTTACATTGAACAATATTCAGGATGGGGCGGGAAACACTATCGATACCAATACGGTCCTTAATTATGTGTGCTCCGCTCAGGACACAACAGCGCCCGCTCTTGTCGCGGCACGGCTTCTGAATCAGAGTGAGCTTGAACTGGAATTCAGTAAAACGCTGAAAAAGAGTTCCGCGGAACAGGTTTCTTATTATTCAACGTCTCCAGCTCTGACCATTCAGAGTGCTGTTCTCTCGGATGACATGAAACGCGTAATCCTCAAGACCGCTCCGCATTCCGAGGGAACCTACACCATCACAGTCAGTGGGGTCGAAGACAACGCAACTCCCTCCAACACGATAACCGGAGCTCAGCTGTTGTACAACTATGTGCCGCCCGATCTGACGCCTCCGTTCCTGCAGAATGTGACGCTGTCCAGCGACAATCTGGTTCAGCTGACCTTCAGCGAACCGCTGGATCAAATTACCGCTGAAACCGTTTCGAATTATACGATTACACCGAATATTGAGGTGCTGCACGCCTATTTGAATGTTTCCGAATCCACCGTTTTGCTGGAAACAACGAGACATGGCAAAGGGACCTATGAGATTGCCGTGAAGCATGTCAAAGACCGTGCCCAGCCGGCCAATGTCATCGATCCCAATACAAAGCTTTCCTACACGTTTGATCCTCCGGATGATATTCCGCCTCAGCTGCTGAAGGCCGTGCTGCATGGAAGCAACGTAGTGGTTTTGCAGTTCAGTGAGGCGCTGGACAGGGCCAGCGCGGAAAATACATCCCATTATTTGATTACGCCTTCAGTCGTGGTGAAGTCCGCTTCTTTGATCGGTGATTCCCTGAATCGTGTTTTTCTGGAGACGGGCGACCATGAACCCGGTCAGTCGTACACCATTCAGGTGCATTCGATCATGGACAGGGCCCTGGTTCCCAACCTGATACCCGCCGGCAGTGAAGTGCAATATGAATATCCCATGGTGGACCAGGATCCACCCAGACTGATGAGTGTATCTCTGCACGGAGACCGGACACTGAAACTCACATTCAATGAATCGCTTGATCAGGAGACAGCGGAAAACACGGCCAACTACTCCATATCGCCGATGCTGAATGTGGAAGATGCGATCCTGGATGCTTCTTTGTGCCAGGTGTTACTTACCACTTCGGTTCATCAGCCGGGTGTTCAGTACACAATTACTGTTCAAAACGTCAGGGACCGGGCCGATCCACCCAATACGATCGGTATTGAAAATACGGCTGCCTACACCTGTGAATCCAGAGATGGTATTCCTCCGCGATTGACCCGGGTCGACCTGCATGGCAGCACGCTTCTTGAACTGAGTTTCAGTGAGCCTGTGTCCGAAAGCACGGCATTGAACACGGATAATTACACCATTGATAAAGGGATCTCGGTGCACAAGGCCACTCTCAGCCGAACCCAGGAGCAGGTCTTTCTGGAGACATCGACTCATCAAAAAGGTGAGTACGCCATCACCGTAAACGGGATTCAGGACCTGGCCGAAATTCCCAACACCATTCTGCCTGATACGCGCATGGAATATACGTACGCACCGGCGGATGACACTCCGCCCGTTCTGGTCAGTGTCAGTTTGCTGAGTCCTTCGATGATATCCCTTCTGTTCAATAAACCCATGGACCGAAGCTCCGTGGAAGATACCACCCATTACGCCATCAGCGGGAGCGTTCGGGTCAAGAGAGCCATTCTGGACGTGGATTTAACAGGCGTCATTTTACAGACCTCGGATCATCAGCCGGGAGATTATACGATCACTTTAAATGCATTGACCGATGCATCGCCCGCGAAAAACCCGATCGCATCCAATACGGTAGGATCCTACACCTATGAAGTCATTGATGAGATCCCGCCGGTTATTGTGGATGCACGTCTTCAGACCGACACCAGACTTCTTGTCACATTCAGCGAGCCTCTGGAGCCGACATCGGCCAGGGCCGCGTCCAACTATGCCATCAATCCCAATATTCAATTGCTGGATGTCTATGCGTCGCCTTCGGAGGGAAAAGTCACTCTGCATACTTCCAGCCATGCTGCCGGAACCTACACGCTGACAGTCAAAGATATACAAGATGTTTCGGGAAATCTCATCGAATCCTACAGTCAGATATCTTATTCTTACAGTCCGGTGGACACAATCCCTCCGGCTTTGCTGTCGGCACAGCTGTTAACCCATAATTACATCCAATTGTCGTTCAGTGAAGCGGTAAACGCCGATGATGCCAACCGCGTTGAAAATTATTCCATTGTGCCGCCGGTCGGCATTATCAGTGCGCGGCTCGCGTCCGATCTGCAAACCGTGGGTCTGGTGACGGCTCAGCATGCTCCGGGGAATTACACTCTGACCGCCGGGAATATTCGGGACAGGGCATTCGTTCCCAATGTGATTTCAGACAAGAATACCGTCCATTATCAGTATTCGCCGCCTGACACGACACCGCCTCAACTGGTATCGGTTGTCGCAAGAACGCCCATGTCTCTGGCTCTGATATTTGATGAAGACTTGTCCAGAAACAGTGCTGAAACGATCACCAATTATTCGATCAGTCCGAATATCGAAGTCACCGAAGCGTCATTGCTGGCCTCGCTGAAAGAAGTTCGACTCGAGACAACGCCGCATCAGCCCAATATTCACTATTCCATTCAAATATCCGGTCTGAAAGACCGCGCTCCGATCCCGAATGTCATGGTGAAACCCGTGGTTCATGAGTATTCCTATGTGCCTCCGGATACATCCCGTCCGGAACTGGTGGCGGTCAAACTGCAGAGCTACAATCTCCTTGAAGTCTATTTCAATGAACCCGTTGAAAAAGCCTCCGCCGAAAACCGGAATAATTACACCATCGAGTTCGGAGTCGAGGTGCTCAACGCCAGTCTTGATGCCGACAAACTGACCCGCGTCATTCTCGAAACCACGGACCATATGCCGGGATTTCAGTATCAGCTTCAGGTGAAGAATGTTCGGGACCGGGCTCCCACGCCCAATGTCATCCGTTCCAACACCTGGTACGCCTACAGCATGCCAGCGTCCGGAGGGCTTTCCGACGATACTCCGCCGCAGGTGGCTTATCTGGATGTCATATCGTCGACACGTCTTGATGTGGTGTTTTCGGAACCGATCGACAGTCTCTCGGCCATGGATGTTTCCAATTATAACATCAAGGATAATGTGGAAGTCAAATCCGTGGCCTTGAAGCATGGTTCGGTTCGTGTGCATCTGACAACCGGAAACCATGAGGTCGGAAAACCTTATCATATTGAGATCAGCGGCATACGCGACTGTGCGCCATTCCCCAATGAGATGTCCGAAAGCGGTCCGGTCAAATATCTGGTTGCCAATGGCGCCACACTCAGCAATTTGAATCGTTCCTCGTACAAGTGGAATCTGCTCAAGCCCGGCAACCCTGCCTATGTGGACAGAGATTATACCATCACACAGATTCCCGAAATGCTGGAAGGGACGGTGCAGATCGTCACGGCCAATGACGACAAGTGTGATCAGGACAACGGTTTCATCATGTTCGAACTCAGGGGTGATGCCACGGTCTATGTGGGGTACGACAGCCGGATTTCCGAGGTGCCCGAATGGCTCTCCTCCTGGAAAGTCACCGGAGATCAGGTCGTCAATTCACGTTCCACAGTCTATCGTTTGTATTCCAAAAAATTCGTCGGTGGACGGGTGATTCTGGGTGGCAATTGCGGATCCGTGGATGACGATATGTACCTGCTCTTTGTGGCGCCCCAGCGCTCCAGTGTCGATGTGATCGGCAGCATCAGCCGCGAGTCCTATTCGGTCGGGCATGTCGTGGTCGGAGACACCTATTATATTGACAGAGATTATACGGTCTCTTCGGTTCCGGACAGCCGCGAGGGCCTGATCTGGATTTCAACGGCCAATGACGATAAAGCCGTCAGGGATGATGATTTCCTGACTTTCGAATTGAAATACCGGTCCAATCTGTTTATCGCTTATGATTCACGAATCGCCGCTTTGCCGCGCTGGCTTCTGGAATGGGAATTGACGGGCGAAACCATTGTCGATTCCCGCGGATCGGTGTTCGATCTATATACCAGGAAATTCGAATCGGGAAGCGTCACTCTCGGAGGGAATTGCGGGTCATCGGACGACAACATGTACTTTATTCTGGTGGAACCCCTTGAAGGGGTCGGGTTCAATCCCGATGTGACGGTGCCGGGAATATTCACCCTCTCCCAAAATTATCCCAATCCTTTCAACCCCATTACGGTCATTCCCGTTCAGGTTCAGAGAGCGGGGCATGTTCATCTGGCCGTGTACAATATTCTCGGCAGACGCGTCAAAGTTCTGCTCGACCGGGAAGTCGAAGCCGGATTCCAGGATGAAGTGATGTGGGATGGATGCGATGAATACGGCAACCGCGTGGCTAGCGGCGTTTATTTCTGCCGTATTCAGCAGGGAGAATATGCCAAAAGCCGCAGAATGCTGCTTTTGAAATAAAGTAAAGGATCGGTCATGATTGCTGTTGTGATAATACTGGGTCTTGTTTTCGGCAGTTTTCTCAATGTCGTGATTTACCGGCTGCCCAGGAATGAGTCCCTGGTCCGACCCGGATCCCATTGCCCCGGGTGCGGCAGACCGGTGCGATGGTACGACAATATTCCTGTGATCGGTTTTATCATTCTGAGAGGCGAATGCCGGCATTGCGGAGAACCGATCTCCTGGCAGTACCCGGCTGTCGAAATCATAACCGCCGTTCTGGCTGCGGCACTCTATCTTCGCTATGGATTGTCGGCGCATTTTCTGGCTTATACGGTTCTGTCATTGTTTCTCATACCCATCTCCGTCATCGATATTCAGAAAGGATTGATACTGAACAAACTGACGCTGCCGGGTTTCATTTTGGGAGTTCCGCTGATCTTATGTTTACAAATTGAACACTGGCAGTCCATTCTGATCGCTTCTGTTGGCGGCGGTGTGGTTTTACTGTTGTTCGCGTATTTGGGAAAACTGATGTTCAGGAAAGAAAGCCTGGGCATGGGTGATGTAAAACTCATTGTTTTAATAGGAGTTTATTTAGGTTTTCCGGCCGTCATGCTGGCCCTGTTTCTCGGTGCTTTTACAGCCATGATTTTTATAGCGGGCGGAATGATTTTCAAACAAATTAAAGTGGGGAGCACGATTCCCTTTGGTCCGTTTATTGCATTAGGCACACTGGGTTATCTTCTGTGGGGCGAAGCGATCATTCGATGGTATATATGGATGATATGATTCCCGGAAGAGAGCCGGTGGGGCGTGTGAGGAAACGCGATGAGTCTTGAAGAAAAGGTTGAACGTGAAGAAACCATTGCCATTGATGAGTCGAACGGTTTTTATCAGGACGAGAATGGATACCGGAAGAAAATACTCCTCGTGGATGACGATCCGCTGGTGGTACGGATTCTTCGCGATCCTCTTGAAAGGGCCGGCTATGCTGTCAATGTCGCGATCCATGGTCTTGAGGCCCTGCAGAAGGTTAAGGATAATAGGCCGGATTTAATTATCCTGGATATCCTGATGCCTCTGCTCGATGGATTTAAGGTGGCTCGTTTTCTGAAATTTGACAAGCGGTTCAAAGATATACCCATCATTGTGCTTACCTCACGGGCCACGGAGGGGGAACGCAAAATGGGTGAACAGGTAGGCGCCAATGAATATCTTTACAAACCGTTTCGATTGCCCCAGGTCATGAATGTTGTCAATAGGTATATGAATGCCTGATTACGCCAGCAAAACCGCATCGCGAACCGCCGATCCCGGAGAAGCCCGGGTTCTGGCGCGCGCCCTGGTTGAAAAGAAGCTGCTCTCTCTGCAGCAGGCCAAGTCCATACTGGCCCGGCTGAAGAATGAGGGAAAGACTTTTGAAGAGGCGCTGCTGGAAGCGGATCTGGTGAATGAAGAGGCCATCCTTGAAACCAAGGCTTCGCTGTGGAATGTTCCGTATATCGATTTGAAGAATTATGAAGTGGACCCCGAAGTGGTTGATCTGATACCCGGTAAAGTGGTCAGGCAATTTACCCTGTTTCCTCTGTTCCGCATCGATGGAACACTTCTTATCGCCATGGAAAATCCCAGGGATATCAAGGCCATTGACAAGGTCTCGCAGGTTACGCAGCTGGAAATATCGCCCACCCTGTCCTCCAGAAACGCGGTTCAGGAAGCCATAGACAAGTTTTACGGGAGCATGGACAAACCCTCGATCGAGACATCCAACGAGGAGCTTCAGGATATTCTCGAAGTGATCGAGGCGCAGGAAGAAGAAGAGGACATTCATCAAAGCACCCAGGATCTGGAGCGGCTTGCCGAGGAAGCTCCTGTTGTCAAGATGGCCAATATGGTGCTGACCAGCGCCATTATCGAGGGTGCGTCCGATGTTCACATCAACCCCGAAGAAGATCAGCTTCGTGTTCGATTCCGGGTAGACGGAGTCTTGCGCGACAGCTACCATCTGCCGAAACATCTGCAGGACGCCATCATATCACGAATCAAGATTCTGTCCAATCTGGATATTGCCGAACACCGAATACCCCAGGACGGGCAGCTTCGGCTGCGGCTCAAGGACGGTCGGGATATCGACATTCGTGTTTCGACCCTGCCGTCGGCATTCGGCGAAAACATGGTGCTCCGTGTTCTGGACAAGAGCGCGGCGCTGTTGAAGCTGGAGAACCTGGGTTTCGAAGAGGATGTCTTTCAAACCATCACGGGTCTTCTGGCCAATGCGTATGGGATCATTCTCGTTACCGGTCCCACGGGGAGTGGAAAAACCACCACTCTGTATGCGGCCCTGAACCGGCTGTCATCCGTTGAAAAGAATGTGATCACCCTGGAAGACCCGATCGAATACCGGCTTCCGCTTATTCGTCAATCCCAGGTAAATGTCAAGGCTGGAATGACGTTTGCCAAGGGACTCAGGGCCATATTGCGGCAGGATCCGGACATTGTCATGGTCGGTGAAATCCGTGATTCGGAGACCGCCAATATCGCCATTCAGGCCGCATTGACCGGCCATTTGGTGCTCTCCACGCTTCATACCAACGATTCAGCCGGAGCGATTACGCGTATGGAGGAGATGGGGATCGAACCCTTTCTGATCTCCACCGCGGTTCTGGGCGTGCAGGCTCAGCGGCTGGTTCGGAAAATCTGCAATGAGTGCAAGGAAGAGTATAGACCCGACATGGAGGTGCCTCGGGAAATTCTGGAGAGTTTCGGTCTGGAAGATACCGAAAGTTTGAAGTTTTACAGAGGCCGGGGCTGCAAACGGTGCCGGGATACAGGCTACTCGGGCCGTATGTCCATTCAGGAAGTCCTTCCTGTTTCCGAAGGGATAAGACTGGAGATTCTGAAAGGTTCGGCGGCGGATCAGATCAAGAAGGTGGCCGTTGAAGAAGGAATGCGGAGTCTGATACAGGATGGGTGGATCAAGGTGCTCAAGGGCATTACGACCATGGAAGAGGTATTGAGAGTCACGAACATCGCATAGAACCGGGGAACAAGAAATTATGCCCTCTTTTGAATGTAAAATCATGACCGCACAGGGCCAGGTAGTTACCCAGGTGCTCGAGGGCGCCAATGAGCAGAGTGTGTCCCGTGAACTGATCAAGAACGGAAGCCGTCCCATCTCTATTAAAAAAAGAAAGGATCAGAAAGGCGGCGGCGGAGAGATCGGCTTGTTCGCCAAGAAGATCAAGGTCGATGAAATTGTGCTGTTTACCCGCCAGCTGGTGACCCTGCTTAAAGCGGGAGTGCCTATGCTGACCGCGCTGGAAGCACTGGGCAATCAAAGCACCAGCCAGCTGGGAGAGATTCTCAAGAAGGTCTACGTGGATGTGATGTCCGGCAAAAGCTTTTCACAGGCCCTTGACCAGCATCCCAAGGTTTTCAGCAAGCTTTTCGTCAACTCTGTGTATGCAGGCGAGATGAGCGGTGCCCTGGACGAAGTACTGGAGCGGATGGCGGTGGTTTTAAAGAAGGATGAAGAGACTAAAAGACAGGTCAAGGGCGCGCTGAAATATCCGATTTTCGTGGTTCTGGCCATGGTCGGCGCGTTTATCATTTTGATGACCTTTGTGGTCCCCAAATTCGCCGGGATCTTTGAAGGGTTCGGTATGGAGCTGCCGATCTTTACGAGAATTCTCATCGGTACAAGCCGATTTGTCGAGAAAAACGTGCTTGCCATTCTCGGTACCATGGCAGGGTTTTTCATCGGCATTCAGATTCTGCTCAAGAATTCCAGGGGACGGGCCCTGTGGGACGCGCAAATCATGAAGGTTCCCCTGGTGGGTCCGCTTGTCACCAAGAGCGCCATGGCCCGGTTTACCAAGATGTTTGAAACTCTGAACCGAAGCGGTCTACCCATACTGCAGTCACTCAATACGGTTTCCGGAGCTGTGGGCAATATTGCCATTGAAAAGAAGATCAAAGAAGTAGCCATCGGCGTGGAAAGAGGAGAGGGAATCTCCGGTGCCATGAAGAAATCGGGATTGTTCCCCCCCATGGTGATCCGTATGATCTCCATCGGGGAGCAGTCGGGATCGCTTGACGACATGCTCAACAGTATTTCCAGCCATTACGATATGGAAGTGGAGTATGCCATCAAGGGGCTGACCTCCATGATCGAACCGATCATGACTCTGGCCCTGGGCGGGGCCGTGGTGGTCATGGCTTTCGGAATATTCCTGCCCATGTGGGGCATGACAGGCGCTGTTCAATGACGCGTGCTTGCTATGGAATACTGAATAGATACGAAAGATTCAACCATTGCCGAAAGAAAGGAGGTGATCGGCCGAACAAATCGAAAACCTGGCTGTTTTTGCTGATAAACAGCAGTATACTAATGAAAGGGATCGCTTCATGTTTCAGGCATTGAAAAATCATCAGACAGTTTCGGGTTGCGGGCGAGCCACTCTGTGCGCGGCGCCAGTGAACCCGGCTGCAATGCCGTCAGCGGAATTCCCGATTGTCCTTCGGGCGAATATTTCGAAGGATAATTTGATGCCTTTCCGGCGTGCCGAATGGGCGACAGTGTTTCCCGTTCTTATGGCAACCGGGCCGCAGTCTGATTTCAGTCCGGAAGCCGGTGATTCTGGAAAGGCTTTTGCGAGAAAGGACGTGCCGGTTATCAGCCGGTTTATGAAGTGAAGGCCGAAGCCGGTATCTGTTTACATCACCCTATGAAAGAAAGGAACACACCATGTCTCAGAAAGGATTCACACTCGTAGAACTGATCGTCGTGATCGTGATCGTCGGCATTCTGGCCGCAGTGGCCGTGCCGAAATTCATGGACCTCAGCAGCGCCGCCGAAGCCGCAGCCTGCAAACAGAACCAGGCTTCCATTGAAACGGCCGCGGCCATCGCTTATGCCCAGAACGCGATCACGGGATCGGCCGCTTATCCTGCTACAATCGCTGCAATGGTGCCTGATTACCTGGCAGCGGTACCCACATGTCCTTCTGAGGGCAACTACACCTATAGCAGCACCAGTGGAACCGTTGCGTGCGATGTAGCGGGTCATGATCGGGAAATGAAATAGGGATTACGGATTCCTTCCCGGCGGGTTGCCGCCGGGAGGAATCCTCCCTGTTATCTGTTACACGATGAGCATTCAAACAATAATAAAAACCGCGCGGCGAAGCAGTCACGCGGAATCCGGAACAAGGAAGTGAGGCGATCTGTGGACGGGTATGCCATTCATCAGTGGATTCGGTCGGTCATTCGCCTGAAAAAGGGATTTACCCTGGTCGAACTGGTCGTGGTCATTACCATTGTCGGGCTTTTTACCGGAGCCATTACCGTATCCGTGGATCAGACCAACCGGAATACCCGTTTGTCCAACGCGGCGGCGCGCGCCCTGGCGGATCTGCGATACGCCCAGGAGACGGCCATGGTTCAGCGCCGTGAGGTCAACTTTTACGTTTATCAGGCGGCCGACAAGTATGAGGTCAAGTATCACGACACGGGCGCCTATGTGCCGGCCACGGTGAACGGAAATGATTTGCTGGTTCAGTTGAACAGCGGTGAATATATGGATGTGGTCATCACCTCGTCGCAGGTTTCCGGCAACCGGCTTTCCTTCGATATCATGGGAAAACCGCTTTTCAACGGCGGCAATCTGCCTGCCGACGAGCTGTCTGTCATGTACTTAAACGCCAGCGTGCATCTGGTGATTGTATCATCCGGCTATTCTTATCTGTCTGAAAATGTCGGAGGAGGAGGCGGAGGATGCGGCGGAGGGTGCTGAAAATATTCCGGCTCAGGCGGCTGATCGAAGATCAGTCGGGAATTTCTCTGATAGAGATAATCATCGTCCTGACCATACTGGGCGTCAGTCTGGTTCCCATCAGTCAGCTGTCGATTCAGAATGCCCAATTCGGCGGACGTTTTGTCACAATGACAAGGGCGATCTATTTCGCCCAGGAGATCATGGAAAATATCATTGCGGATTACAACTCGACGGACGGGACGGTCGGGGGCTACACCAACGTGCGAAGCAACTGGCCCGGTACGGTTTCCGGAGCGCCCACGGGTCTGACCGGAACGGTTTCGATATCCGCAGAATACGCGCTCAGCGGCGTCAATTGCGTCAACGTGCTGGTTCGTGTCTCGGGCGCGGACATTCCGAACATCGATTTAATGACTCTGCTGGTTGAAAATTGACGGAAGGTTTATGAAGTATTCGAAGAAAAAACGAATGTTTACAGATGAAAAGGGTTTCACGCTGATGGAACTGGTCATCGTCATGGTGATTGTGGGCATCATCACGGTCACCACCATGCCGTTTATTCGGACCAATGTGGATTCGTATATTTCCGTGCGGGGAGGCAAGGACCTGCTTCAATCCACACGCATCGGGTTCAATCGGATGCTGGCCGAGATGCGGCGAATCGAGTCGCCTTCCGACATCGATTACGGTTACAACAATGAGTTTCAATTTGACATTCCCGGAACGAATAATATTACTTATAAATACAGTGGCGGACAGCTTTTACGTGAAAACCGTGTGCTTATTCACGGGGTCCAGTCCATGACATTTCGGTATTTCAGGCAGGATGGGTCCCAGATGGGCACGCCGATCTGGTCCTCAACGAGCCAGATCTGGCGCATACAACTGGATATCGAAGTGGGGGACGGGACTCAGAATATTCGGCTGCGGGCCCAGGTTTCGCCCAGGAACTTTCATTTATAGAAGACAGGGCGCATTCATGAGTTATCGACGGTTATGCAACGCTTTACGCAGGGAAGAGGGCTTCTGGTCCTCTCTGGTGCTGATATTTTTGGTCACCCTTTCTCTGATGGGTTTGGGCGCTTATGTGCTGATACGGGGAGAGGGCGTGAATACAGGCCGGCAGATCCAGTCTTTTCAGAGCGAATATTCGGCGACCGGAGCGGCCTATTACGGCATCGCGCGGATGAAAACGGGCGGGCTCACCGCGGGCGGCAGCGAGGCCCTCACCATAGGCAGCGCCTCTGTCAGCCTCAGCGCGGTCAGCGTCTCTGCTTCGACGGTTCATTTGACCGTCACATCTACGGTGGATGACATCGACACCGAAATCACGGTGGAGATGCAGATCGTGAATCTGGCGGATGTGGCCGTGTGGACAACGGGAAATGTGACGGATGTGCGGGTTCTTGACGAATCCGGCACGCAGGATGACAACATGCTGATCTCGGACGCCGATTCCCTGCCGGCTATGGACACGGCCGCATTAAGCGCCCTGGCCACGACACAGGGCAATTATCACGGTTCATCCTACACGCCGCCCAATGGCTATCCCAGCACCAGTTTCTTCAACTCCGGATCCACTCCCAATGTCACCTATGTGGACGGGGATTTGACTATTGAAAACGGACGAACGGTTTACGGAATTTTCGTGGTAACGGGCAGTGTTACGGTCAAGTCCAAATGGGGAAGCATCGGCAGAATTGAAGGGATTGTTTACCTTCCCAATGAATCCAGTACAGTGACCATGAGCATGGAGGGAATGACGAGTATCCGCGGAGGCGTTTTGTCCGGCGGCCACATCGATGGAACAGGCTGGCTGGACGGCACCATTCAGCACAATTCGACCTACATGCAAAGCTTCGCTTCTTTTCGCTCCTATCCCTCGGCGGACGGAGCCATACGTGCGGTTGGTTGGAGCTATTAAACGGAACGGCGAGGATGATGTTAAAAGGAAATTTTAAAATCGACAATTCAAAGGCATGGCCCTTTGTGCTGGGTCTGGATATCGGTCCGCAAAGTATTAAATATGCCGTGCTCCGCCGCACACCCACGGGAAAACGCGTCGAAGGTTTCGGCCGGTATTCCATGGAAGAAAAAACGGATAACATGGAATCACAGATCCATCAGTTCATCCGATGGCTTTTCAAGAAGAACCGGGGCCTGAAAAAGGCGCGTATCGTTGTGGGAGTCGACAATCCCCAGCTTGTGATCCGCCAGGAGAGCTTTCCTCCTCTTTCGAAAAAGGAACTGCTGCAGACCACTCGGTTCGGTATCGAACAGGAGCTGGGTGCCGAAGGAACGGTCGAAGTCGTGTGCGCTTTTGAGGCGATGGGAAAAGACGAAGAGAAGCAAGGCAACACCAAGTATATGACAATCGGCCTTCCCGAGGAGGGAGTCGTTGAAAATGTTCAGGCCATGGCAGATCACGGGGTGATCCCCACGAAAGTGACGGCCACAGTCATGGCCGTATCGAATCTGATTCCCTTTTTGCCCCAGGAGTATGAGAAACAGACCATTGGTATTCTCGATGTGGGTTCGGAACGCAGCATTCTGGTTGTTTTTCGCAAAGGCCGTATGGATTTTTTCCGCGAGATCGGTGTCGGAGGCAGTGATATCACCAAATCCATAATCGGAACTATTTTTCACGAAGGCAAAGCCATTCAATTTTCGGTTGTGGAAGCAACGGAATTCAAACTTAAATACGGATATCCTCTGGGTTTCTCCGAGGGGATGACATTCAAGGGAGCTCCGCTGTCGGAAATCGGAGCCATGATGCGCCCCATGATTGAGCGTCTTATGAGTGAAATTCAAAGGTCCATCAGTTTTTATCGGGATTCCTCCAAAAGCGATGGCCTGGACGCGCTGTTTCTGATCGGAGGGGGGGCTCGTTTAAAACATCTGCCCGAAGTCCTTCAGGGCAAACTCGGACTGCCGGTTTCCCTTTTCCCGCCGCCCAAAAATTTGAAAATCATGGGCGGTCGTGAGAAACAGCAGGTCTTTGCCAGGAAATTTCCGGAACTGGCCGTTGCCGCCGCGCTGTCGCTGGAATCCAGTCTGACGTGCAACCTTTTACCTGAAACCTATCAGAAAATTCATCGGGTTCGGAATATCCAAAAATGCATGGCCGCGGGTCTGGCGGCTTCAATCCTCATTTTGGGTCTGATCAGCATCCAGATGAAATCCAGTGAAGTCCAGCTGAAAGAGCTTGTCAAATCCAAGGAGGCTCTGATTGCCAGATCGGAAAACCGGACTCATCGGTTCATGACCCTGCAAAACCAGCTGATTTTGGTGCAGAATCAGTTTGCGGGAATGGACGATATGGCGATGCAGGATCCGACTCTGGTTCAGGTTCTCCGTCTGTTTTCCCATGTCGTACCCGATCAGTTGATACTGACCTATCTTGGTTTTGGAAAAGAGGCTGCACAGCCGGCCAATGCGAAGGCCGGCCGGGGTAAAAATGAGGCGGAAATTAAAGCAGAGAGAGGTGTCAGGATCCGCGGCATGAAGGACCGTCCGCCGGCGGATGTCGGTGTCTATCTGGCCCAGCTGATTGTGGCGTTGGAGAAGTCCGGATATTTCTCGGAAGTCAGGATGGAAAAGGATATGTGGACCGAAGAACGGGATGAATACCGGTTTGAACTGGTTGCTGTTTTAAAAAATCAATGACGGGGGGAACTTTGAACAGGGGAATCATCATACTCGGCGGGGCGTTTGTCTTAATCATAGGCGGATGGATTTTACTCTTTCAGCTGCCGGTACAGACAAAGATGACCAACCATAAAATCAGACTGAATGAATATACACAAAAAGAACATCAGCAGGTTTCCGAGGCCAGAGTGGCCATGATGGAGCAGAAAGTCGACAGTCTCAACGCCCGTTTTAAAAAAGAGAAAAACCGGGTCTTTCTGGAAGAGCGGCTCGCTTCTCTGGGCACGGAGATCGATAGACTCGTGAGAAAATACAATCTGACACTGTTCGATGTAACGCCCGGATATCACAATCTGAGAGGTTTTACCGAGAACCTGGAGGAGATCGCCGAACTGCCGCTGAGAATCGAACTCAAAGGCAGTTTTCGGCGGTTTTCCAGTTTTTTTGATGATCTGCCTCAATTTCCGTTCGTGATGCGTATCGACGATGTGGTGCTGGAAAAGATCGATCCCTCTCGGGCGGAGTTGAAAATAAGAATGCAAGGGGTAATTCTTATCAGGAAAGAGAGGGACAATGAAAATATCAAAGAGGTAAAAATAGCCAAAAATCAGGCCTGATCGAGAAATCGTGATCTCATCATCGGGTCTGCGGAGGATACTATGGGACCAACCAAACGGTTGAAAGCTTGGGTTGCGAGCGCTGGTGCCGCGGTTTCGGTTCTGTTTTTATTGTGGTCGGCCTGCACACAAAAAAACCCCATTAACCCGACGTCTCCTGTTCAAGCGGAAACCTTCATACTGGTTCATATGTCTGCCTCGCCGGCCCGAGTGTCTGTGGGGGGGGGAGAGGCAGAGATCAGAGTCCGACTTGTCAACAAAGAGGGGGAACCGGCCGCTGATGAGCCGGTTCATTTCAGTACCACGATGGGAACGGTTACACAGCTCGATACCACGGATGCCGATGGATGGGCGGTCGGGCTGTTTTCCAGCGGCAGTCAGGCCGGTCAGGCAACCATTACCGCCCGTTACGGCCAAATCGCTTCATTAAGCACGCTTCTTGAAATAATCTCATCGTCGAGTTTGAATCTGCAAATTTCGCTCTCTCCTCAAACCATTCTGGCAAACGGCCGGGATAAATCACGGATTCTGGTCACGGCTTTGGATGATTCCGCGAAGCCCCGTTCCGGAGCCGAGATTCGCTTTGAACAATCGGCAGGAACCCTCTCCGCTTCGACTGTCCGCACCACTTCGGAAGGCACGGCAAGCGTTTGGTGGACGGCTCCTTCCTCCGAACAGGATATCAATGCCACGATAACCGCCTATTCCGACAGTCTGAGCGTGGCATCCATGATCGTTTTCCGTGGCGTTCAGCTCAGTTTGAGTGTTCAGCCGCGGGTCATTTATGCCGATCAGGAGAGCACTTCCCTGGTCAACGCCCTGGTTAAAGAGACCTCTTCGCGGATTGCGGTGTCCGGTGATACGGTCTGGTTTTCCGCTACGGAAGGCCTGGTTCCCAATATGGCGGTAACCGATTCCCGCGGTCTGGCTTCGGTGCATCTGACCAGCTCGGCTTCTCCGGATACGGCCCTGGTGACCGCCCATTACGGACCTTCACTGTCGGCTCAGGATACGGTTGTCTTCGTCTCGGAGGCGGAAGGACTGATGACAATCCAAAGCCTGAATCTGTCATCAGCCGTGCTGTATGCAAACGGAGAAAACTATTCCATGCTCCATGCCAAAGTGGTCGACAGCGAAAACAATCCGGCTTCAGGCGTTACGGTCAATTTTACCTGCGATCCTGTGGATATTCCGGGAGTTCCTGCTGCCGCACAGCGCATAACCGGCAGTGACGGCATCGCGAGTTTCGCGGTTCAGCCGGGTGATATTTCACAGGATTATCTCAATACCACGGTCTCCGCGCATCTGGATGTACCTTCAGAGTCGGAATCGGTTCATTTGCATATTTATCAGGTATCGCTCGGCGTGACCGCTACACCCGCTTACCTTCCGGCTGACGGCAAAAGCACATCACAGATACAGGCTGTGCTCAAAAGAGCCTCCAACAATGTGGCGGTTACGAACCAGGTAATCCGTTTTGGAACCGACCGCGGGACCGTGGATTCCGAAGCCACAACAAACAGCGCGGGTGTGGCATCAGCCAGCCTGAGATCTTCCGATTCGGCCGATACCGCGGATGTGACGGTTCATTACGGCATTATTGAAGCCGACCCTTATCCCCTGAATGTGATATTTTACGCGAAAGAGGAAGCAGCCACCCATATTGAAAGTCTTACCGCGAGCACAACGACCATTTATGCCAACGGTCAGAATGCCGCTTCGGTAGAAGCTGTGGTCAAGACCGCAGAGGGACATCCGGCTTCAGGCGTTACGGTCAATTTTACAACTGTTCCCGGTACCCTGCCCGGGGTGGATCCAGCCTTTCAGGCCGTGACCAACGGATCGGGAGTCGCCGTATTTACAATGACACCCGATGATGTCAGCGGAGATGTCAATGCCACGGTATCGGCTTATCTGTCCGATCCCGCTCAATCTTTTTCAGTACAGATTGCCGTGATAAAGGTCGTTTTAACCGTTACCGCGGTTCCATCCGAAATTTTGGCAGACGGTCAATCGCAATCGGCCATTCGGGCTGTATTGAAACGCCAATCCAGCCAGGTCGGGATCAACGGTGAAACCATCGTGTTCGGAACGGATGTCGGCACGATTCCAGGTTCGGGAACCACCAACAGTTCCGGAGTCGCCCAGGTCAGTCTGACCAGCACCTCGATACCCGATACGGCTCATGTTCGAGTAACATACGGGGATATTCAGGCCGATCCCTTCCCTTGTGAAGTCATCTTCCGACAAACCCAGGGACAGGCAGACAATATCAATCTGTCAGCATACCTCACATCCGGCGGTGATCCTTCGTCACCGATCGATGAACTTCCAGCCGACGGTTCGACCAGCGCTACGATTCGTGCCATTGTCAAGGATGCGAACGGCAATCCTGTAGGCGGCAAGACCGTATCGTTTTCAACATCCATCGGCGATATCACCGGTTCGGCGCAAACCAATTCGAACGGCATCTCGGAAGCCCAGTTCTCCAGCAGTGTGGTGGGCGTGGCTGAAATCACGGCCCGGGTGCAAATACCGGACGGTTCGATCAGTGAAAGCATTACACTGCGGCTTCTGCCCGGCGCGCCGGCGACTGTGTTGCTTCGTTTTGATCCCACATCCATGGGCGTCAAGGATTCTGGCAAAAATCAGACGGTAACCGTGTATGCGGAAGTCAAGGACAGCAAAAATAACTCGGTTCAGGATGATACGAAAGTTCAGTTCAGTATCGTGCAGTCTCCTGGAGGCGGCGTTGCGATGAGTCCGGCTTCAGGGACCTCCATTCCCACAGTCGGCGGGATCGCCCAGTGTTCATTCAGCAGCGGCACGATTTCCGGCGTTGCCAAGATTCAGGCCGAAGTGGTTGAGGACGCGCAAGGAACGCCGCTGCCTCCGGGTTCGGTGCGTTCAATAGCCACGGAACTCGTTATTTTCGCGGGTCCGGCCTATATGGAAAATATCGCCGATTCAAGCACCACTCATTTAACTATCCTGCCCAGACGTCTCAATATTTACGCCGGTCTGGATACGACTTTTCTGACTGTCTCGGTCAGTGACAAGTATTTCAATGAGGTTCAGGAAGGAACGGCCATCTATGTGACGACAACCGGGGGCAAGGTGATCATGGACAATCCGCAAACTCACCCCAACACGGATGACAACGGAATCGCCACATTCATTATTCAGGCCCAGGATCCCTATCCGGATACGACCCGGTGGTTCAATACATTTATGAATCCAAATTTTCCCGGTGAGATTATTCACGGGGATCCATTTGATTTTAACAATGATGGAATTCCCAACAACGGGATTGCCAGGATTCTGGCCTATACAGACGGTTCGGACGATAACGGGGCGGACATCAAGGTATGGAATGTCTGCGAAGTCGTGATGTCGCATAATGTTTCTCATTTTCTGGCTATGTCAGACCGGGATACGCTGACTTCCGGACAATCGGCTGCCATCGATATCGAAATCTGGGATAAGAACGGCAACCCCGTAGTCGGCGGTTCGCTTTTGTCCGCTTCGATAGCTCCGTCTTCGGCACCGGCCGAGCTGTCGTGGACGCAAAAGATCACCGCCGATCCGGGCTCCTGTTTCTATCGGGTTTATCTTTACAACACGATCAACCCGACCGATCCGGAAGCCAGACCCACAAACTGCACGGTAACCATCTCAATCCAGAGTCCCAACGGAAATGCCGAACGGTCTGTGTCGGTGTATCTGGATATTTAGTAAAGGACAATTGTTATGAAAGTACGACTATTCTATATGACTTTGATTCTGGGATGCGGTTTGCGCATGCCTCTTTTTGGACAAATCGCATGCAACCCTCTGGAACCCAGCGGCAAAGGGGAGTGGACCGTAAGTCTGAACGGGACCTATCTCAATCAGACGGTCGGACAAGAGAATGCCCTGTCCCGCCGTATTCTGCTCAAGAGCGGATATGGAATGACACCGTGGCTTGATCTTTACGTTCTCGGGGGGGCCGTTGATCTGGAGATGAAGACCGGACAGGCTGGAATTCAGGATTATGACGACAAGTACCGGCCTGCTTTTGGTGCGGGCGCGCATGTATCCCTGTCCTCAATAGAGTCTCCTGTCGTTCTTTTCGGAGGCGCACAATTTGTGCGGTTCGTGTCCCGTGGGTCCTACATCGGCCAGTTCCAGGTTGATAACGACTATTTTGAAAGCCGTTACAGCATGCGGTATGACTGGAGGGAGTTCAAGGCGCAGCTGGGGCTTGCGTTTTCCGTAATGATGTTTCGTTTCTACGGTGCTTACACCCAGTGGGGTGTTCAGCGTTTGGACAGGAAGAAGGAGTATTTGATCTATCAGGGTTCATCCACCTATGTCGGCATGGAAGAAGGAGAATACCGCAGTGGAATGCACTCCGGGATTCTGGCCGGAATGCAGATCAATTTTCCTGGACAATTCGCGCTGACCCTGGAAACCTTGATTTTTGACAAAGACAGTTATCATATTCTGGCAGGAATCAGCCAGACGGGAAATCAGGGCTGGTAATTATCTTTATGAAAAATGACATAAAGAAGTTTGGAGTTGGCAATGGCATTGAAAAAAAGCGAAAAACGTCTTCTTATGCTTCTCGGCGTGGCTGTTGCAGTATTTGTTTTCGATAAATTCATTCTGGGAGGAGACAAAAAACCGCCTCCTGATCCGAAGAAGATGCAAACAGTGCAAACCCGGAGTGGCGACGCCTCTTCGGTTCAAACACAGGAACGCAGAAAAACGGCTGCGAATCATCAGGCTGTGCAGTATGAAAGCTGGGGACGTGATCCTTTCATGCCTGTGGTCAATGAGACGGTTCAGGAGAGCAGCGTGCGCCGGTCATTGGAGAGCAAACACAAGTTGAAGGGAATCCTGTGGAATGAGGGCAGGGCCTACGTGCTGATTGATGATCTGGTTCTGTCCGAAGGGGAGAGCAAGGAAGGAATACTATTGAGAAGAATCAGCGGCAACGCCGCCTATTGCAGCAAGGGCGGAAGAACGTTCACCCTACGCATGGAAGAGAAATGACCATGAATAGAAGAAAATCGACAATTCAAGGGGTCGCAATCATCGGGGTTATTCTCTCATGGTGTATGGGGGTATATGGTGCCGCCGAGCTGCAATCCATCAGAAAAGGCGGTGACCGGGAAAAATGCTGGGCGGTTCTGGAATTTTCCGGGTCGGCGGAGTGGGTCGGTATCTCGCAAACGGGAACCCATACGCTGCGTCTGTATTTCTCGGGAAACGCGGGTGCTCATTCAGGAAACCGCGTTTTGTTCGACACCCATTTGAATCGAGAGGTTTCAGTTCATCAGGTCAGCACAATGCCTCCAATCATGCGGGTCGACGTGCGTGCGGACGGTGATATACCCCTGGCCGCCTTGAAAAAAGACAATCATCTGGTGGTCGCGTTCAACGATCCCCGTTTGTGTGAAGGCGTGTCGGCTGAACCGGCGGGGGGCGCGACAATGACCGGACAGCTTATGGATGTTGCTACCGCAGTCCATGACAAGTTCGCCGAGACGATATTCCGCTTCAATGGAGAATACAATTTGGCAGGTTACGTGAGGCCGTCCAGAGATGCGGCCGCACTTTTTATTCAGGGAGCCGATCTGCAGACCAGGGATGAATTCAACTATGACAGTCCTTTGAAGAAGATTCGTTTTTTTCCGGGTGACGGAACGATGTTTCTTAAAACCGTACTCTTTTTCGAACCGGATGTCACGTACTCCATTGCTCGGAAAAATCAGAATATTATCGTTCAGACGGATGATCCCCTGTTTCGTGAAGGATTGGTTCTGAGTGATCAGGATTTGTTCGGACTTGAAGATGTCTCACAGGGTATTCGGGAGACCTATACGGCCGTGACGGAACTGACAGAATTCGCTCCGTATCAGTTGGAAATCGATGATCTGCTGGCTCAGCCTTCTATGCAGCGATCCGCCGTCCCGGCGGATGAGACGGTCTCGAAGGATCGGACTCTTCGGTCTGAACCCGCGGAAACCCGGGAAGAGACCGTTTCAGCCGTTCCGGAACCGGTCGAACCGGTGGTAAAAAAAGAGGCGATCGAGGAGCCCATTCCCTGGAATAAAATAGTCACTCAGTTTGATTTCAGGAGCACCCCCATCAAACAGGTTTTGCGAACCGTGGCCAATTCCTACAATTTGAATATGGTAATCGCCGAAGGTGTCGAGGGAACGATCACCATGAATCTAAGGAATGTGACTCTCCGCCAGGCGCTGAATAAAATTCTGCATACCAATGACTGTGAATACATCGTGGACCACAACATCATCACAGTCAAACCCGTGGGAGTCAAATACACGGGAGGCACCTTTACCAAGGTTTATCATCTGAAATACGCGGAGGCCATGAATGTCGCACGAATCGTTCGGCAGATGGTTGGCAACGACTCTTTGGTACAGGTCTTTCATCCCGAATTTCTCGCTTTCGGTGAATCGGGCAAGAACCGCCAGAGAAGCAATGAGGTGGCTGTGCAGGGCATAAGGCGTTCCAGTACGCTTGTGGTTACGGCGCGCCCGGAAAAAATGGAGGAGATCGACCGGATCATTGATGAGCTGGACAGGCAGCCCAAACAGATTGTCATTAAATCCCAGCTCGTGGAAACATCACCCGTCTACACGAATCAGCTGGGTATCGACTGGGACAAGAGTGTAACCGCGCTTCTTCGCCAGCAGGTCAATATCGGTAACGACAATATCGATTATTCTGTCATTAACCAGGCGCCGGGCAGGGGCGGTGTTTTCAATCTCGCGACACTGACCGCCGGCCAATATGCGGCCGTGCTGGATTTCCTGCAGGAGAATACCGAGGCGAAACTCAAATCCAATCCGACGCTTACGGCCATGAACAACGAGGAGTCTTCGATCAGTGTCGGAACCACGGTTCCCGTGCCGAAGATTCAGAGAGGCATGGGCGGTCAGGGGGATATGGTGACATTTGATTACAAAGAAGTGAATATTCAGCTCAACGTGACCCCTCATGTCACACCGGAAGGCGATATCACTATGTACGTGAATCCGGTGATCGAAGAGATCACGGACTGGGTGTATTATCAGGAGCATCGTGCGCCGGTAACGGCGAAGCGAACGGTCAATTCCATCGTCACTGTCAGGAATGGCGAAACTCTGGCCATGGGAGGATTGATCAAAACCCAAGCGGTGCGGACTCGAAAGAAAGTATGGCTCCTGGGCAGTCTGCCCCTTATCGGAAAGCTTTTTCAGCATGAGAGAGTGGAAGACAAACAGACTGATTTGATGATTTTCATAACCCCCACGATTCTTTAACGGAAACGCATATGATTGGCATTGAACAGATCCAGCAGCTGCTTACTCATGCGGTCAGAAATCAGTCTTCGGATATTCACCTCAGTCAGGGGTATCCGCCCATCCTTCGTATTGATGGAAAGCTTCAGCCGATCAAGGGCAAGGTTCTGACGCATCAGGATCTGGAGGATATTATTGTCCAGATCCTGGATGATTATCAGATGGAGCGTTTTAAAAAGGAACTGGAGCTGGACTTCGGTTACTCCATCGATAATGTGGCTCATTTCCGGGTCAATGTTTTCAGCAAACTGGGCGGATTCGGCATGGCGTTTCGTATCATTCCGTCCAAGATCCGTTCTCTGGAAGAACTGGGCATGCCCGCCGGTGTGATCTCTCTGGCCCGTCAAATGGAAGGACTGATATTGGTGACCGGGCCCACGGGCCACGGCAAATCGACAACCCTGGCCGCTATGATCGATATGATCAATCAGGAGAGACGGTCGCATGTGCTGACCATCGAAGATCCCATCGAATATACGCATACACCGAAAAATTGTCTCATACAGCAGCGCGAACTGGGTCATCACACCCACTCCTTTGCCGCAGCGCTTCGAAGCGCGCTTCGGGAGGATCCTGATGTGATCCTGGTCGGGGAAATGCGGGATCTGGAGACGATATCGCTTGCTTTGACCGCCGCGGAAACGGGCCATCTGGTTCTATCCACGCTGCATACCCGGAACGCGCCGGATACCATCAACCGTATCATAGACGTGTTTCCGGCCGAACAGCAGACGCAGATTCTCGCGCAGATATCGAGCTCTCTGCTCGGTGTCGTCTCGCAGAGGCTGGTAAACCTGAACGCCGGAGTGGGACGGGTGGCCGCCGTTGAAGTCATGATCGCCACTTCGGCGATACGGAACATGATTCGTGAACGAAAAACCCATCAGATACGATCCATTATGCAATCCAGCACATCGGATGGCATGCAGACCATGGATGAGCATTTGCTGCACCTTCTTAATACGGGAAAGATCAGCCGGCAGGACGCGGTGAAATACGCTCTGGAGATCGACCGGTTTATACCGAAAACCGGAAAGGAAAAAAGCCGGTAATACATGTCTGTGCGATATTCATTTTGTTTCTTGCCATTCAACTTGCAGCAACATCTCTTTTTCGTCAAAACCCTTCTCATATGCTTTTATCTGACAGTTCGGGTATTCCATATCCGGCCGGTCGATCGGTTTCAACAGGCCACGGCTTCTCTGTTGTAGAGATTTCCGAATATAGCCTGAATAATTCACAAATAGAATTATGAGTCAAATAAAATCATTGTTTTATATGATTTTATTTGACTCTCAACAGTTCCGTGAATTATTCGGGTTATCCCGACTTTCAATCCTATCTTTTCTATTTATGAATAAGTCGGGATAGAAGAAAAAGCCGATGAATCATTACGGTCCGCATAAATCATCGATGATGAAAAAAATAAAAAAGCGGTTGACAATAATCGGTAAAATTAGTATATTCAAACATTCGAATATATTAATAACCTTTTAACAGGGAGAAAAACCATGTCGGTATATGACGTTCTGATTGTCGGAGGGGGGCCGGCCGGGCTGACAGCCGGTTTATACGCGGCGCGCGCCGATTTGAAGACAGCCATGCTTGAACGTCTCATGCCGGGGGGACAGGTGGCTGCTACCGACTGGGTGGAGAATTATCCGGGTTTTGTAGAGGGCATCAGCGGAGCGGATCTGACGCAGAAGATGGAAAAACAGGCACGCCGTTTCGGTCTCGAAATCATCAGCGTAATGATCGACAAGGCGGATCTGCATAAAAACCCGAAAATTATTCATGCCGGAGAGAACAAATATGAGGGCAGAACCGTGATCTTCGCGACGGGCAATGATCCCAAACTGCTCGATGTTCCCGGAGAGAAAGAGTTCAAGGGAAGAGGGGTTTCCTATTGCGCGACCTGCGACGGACCGTTTTTCAAGGACAAGGATATTGTGGTGGTTGGAGGAGGCAGTTCCGGCGTACAGGAAAGCCTCTATCTCACCCGGTTTGTTCGATCCATCAAACTCGTGGAATTCATGGATCATCTCAACGCGGAAAAGATACTTCAAAAAAGGGCTCATGACGATCCCAAATTCAGTTTTTATCTGAATCATCGAGTCCTGTCCATCAACGGCTCCCAAAAAGTCGAGTCAGTAACCGTAAAAGACCGGCAAACCGGCAAAGAAAAGAGCCTTGAGGCGGATGGGGTCTTTATCTGGATCGGAATGCTTCCAAACAGCGATTTCCTGAAAGGTCAGGTGGATATGAACCGATGGGGGTTCATAATCACCGATGACGCCATGCAGACATCCATCCCCGGTGTCTATGCCGCGGGTGATGTGCGCGACAAGACCGTTCGCCAGATCACAACAGCTGTTGCAGACGGAACCATCGCCGCTGAATCCGCCTTGCACTTTCTCGAATCCGGCGGAAAAGATTAAAGGATCCTTGTCATGGAATTGAACATGTTTCAGGAACACGCCCGTCTTTTCAAGGCGCTCTCTCATCCGACACGGCTTCACCTGATCGGCTTGATCCGTGATCGGAATCCGTGTGTAAAAGTGCTGGAGGAGGAGCTGGGCGTGGCCCAGCCGAACATATCCCAGCATCTCTCCATTCTGCGCAATCTGGGAATCGTCGAAGCGAAAAGAGAGGGTAATCAGGTCTGTTATCGAATTAAAAACCCGCTTGTATTGAAATTGCTGGATGCCATATCTTAAAAACAAACAGTAAAAGGAGACACCGTTATGTCGAAAGAGATCACACTGACCGATGCCAACTTCAAATCGGAAGTTCTGGAATCCAAGGTTCCCGTGCTGGTGGATTTTTGGGCCTCCTGGTGCGGTCCATGCCGTATGGTCGGTCCCATTGTCGAAGAGATCGCCGATGAGTACGATGGAAAAGCCAGGGTCGGTAAAGTGAACACCGAAGAGAACGCGACAATCACCGGAGAGTACGGAATCATCAGTATTCCCACACTGATCTTTTTCAAAGACGGGAAGCCGGTTGATCAGATTATCGGAGCGGTTCCCAAGGAAGCCATTAAAAAGAAACTGGATGCGCTGTTAAAATGACGCGAGAGAGGACTGGAATGATTATACGATTGGTTGCGGGAATCGCCCTGGGCGCCTTGCTGGGTTTTCTCTACTTCCGCTTTGTGGGATGCCGTACGGGCGCGTGCCCCATTACGAGCAATCCTTTTGCCAGCATCGTTTTCGGAGCACTGCTCGGAGGACTGATGGCCTGGGGTGTCTGAAAAAACGGAGAAAATCATGCCGATTTATGAATATGAGTGCATACAATGCAGAAAACGAAGCGAGTTTTTCATCCGCAAGAAACAAGACAAACCGGTTTGCGAGTGCGGAAGCCGTGAAATGAAGCGCGTGTACTCGGCTTTTGCCGTATCGGACGGATCGGAATCAGGAATCGAATGCTCTGACGGAAGCTGCGGTATTCCGGCTATGCCCTGTTCTTCGGGGCGGTGCGGACTTTCCTGACAACCTGTTTTGTTTGTGATTTATCCCTGGAAAATTCACCTGGATGAGGCGGGTTCCGTGGAATCTGACCTGGAGTGACGATGAAAGTAACCATCAAACAGCTGGAACAAATCACGTTTGCCGGTATCGGTGATACAGGCCATTGGGTTCTAATGGACAATACTCCGGAATTCGGTGGGTATGGAGGAGCGTCCAAACCGATGGAAATGGTGCTCATGGCTTTGGGAGGCTGCACGGGAATGGATGTGGCTTCCATCCTGGGGAAGATGAGGGTGCCCCTGAAGAATATGGAAGTCATTGTGGAGGGGGAACAGGCGGAGACCCATCCGAAAGTATTTACGCGGATTCATATTGAATTTTTATTCTACGGAACGGATATTCCGAAAGACAAGGTGGAGCAGGCTGTTGCCCTGTCCAAAGACAAATACTGTTCGGTTATGGCCATGCTCCGCCAAAGCGTGAAAATCATTACGTCGTATCAAATTCGGCCGGAACGTTCATAGGGGGAACCGATGCGCCTGGCCCTGTTCCAGATGCGGATCATGAAAGATCCCCGGATCAACCGAAAGAGAGTACAGCGCGCTTTTTCGAAGGCCAAAGACAGAGGCGCGGATCTACTCATGCTTCCCGAATACTGGGTGACGGGATTTCAACCTTTCCGTCTTAAAGAGGAAGCTTCTTTGCTGAGCGGCGGCTTGTTTCATGAACTGAGTGAATGGGCCTGTGAATACCGTCTGCCGGTGATTGGATGGGGACCCCGGAAAACAGGTCAAAATATACGAAACACGGCTCTGTTCATCGATGAGCAGGGTGTGATTCAGGGGGTTTATGACAAAATCCATCTTTTCCCTTCGATGGGTGAGGACCGATATCTGGAGGCCGGTAAATGTCCGACGGTTGTCGATACTCCGTGGGGGCGATGGGGACTTGCCGTTTGTTTTGATCTGCGTTTTCCGGAACTGTTCCGCAAATTGACCCTTGAAGGGGCCTGGCTTGTGGCTGTTCCCGCATTCTGGCCGCAGCCGAGACTGGAACACTGGCGTCTGCTTCTCAGAGCCAGAGCCGTCGAAAATCAATGTTATATTGCAGGATGCAATGCGGCTTCCGCGGATAATGTCAGGCTTGGCAGATCCGCTGTTATCGGCCCCATGGGTGAGGTTCTGGTAGAAGCGGGGGCAACCGAAAAGCTGATTGTTGCGGATATTGATCCTTCTCGAGTGCAAAGAGCCAGAGAACCCGTTGCCTATCTGGATTGCCGCAGACCGGACGTGTTTCAGCAATAGAATATTTGCCGGTGATTAAAACCCAACGGCTCCATCAGGAGCCGTTCTTTGTGAGTATATGTCCAACTTTTTGAAAGAACCCGCCTGACCTGAATTATGCGGCAAACCGACCCGGATTTGAATCACCGACACACCTCTCAAGTCTATTACATGATACGCATCCAATAATCTGATGAATCGGTTTTTCGAATCTTCAGGGTTCCCGGCCTGTTTATTTGAAAAGATGCGACGATTCGGAAATCGATCGAAACGGAGATCGAGGTTGTGTTCGTCCATAACCGGGAATTTTTTTCCTTCCATAGACCATTTTCCAATCGAACAGGCACAAGGTTTGCACAACCCTTGAGAGGCTGATAAATGTCTGTAAAAAACAAGCATTTGGTTTCTTTTTGAAACAAATCGATGCAACATGAAAACGGATGTGTTTAAAAACAGGAGGAATGCACCTTGCCGTCGAAAATACTGATTGTAGACGACGATATGGGCATTCGCATGCTGTTGTCCAAATTCCTGCAGCGCAAGGGATATGAGATCCTGCTGGCTGAGGATGGGCTTCAGGGTGTTGAAATGGCGAAAAAGAATCATCCGGATCTCATTGTCCTGGATGTCGTGATGCCGCGAATGGATGGTCTGACAGCGGCCAGGCTCATCAAGTTTTACAAACCCATGGCCGAAGTTCCCATTATTTTTCTGACTGCCAAGGATGCGGCCAAGGAAATTGAGCTGGCCCAGGAAGCCCGCGCCGAGGTTTATATTACCAAACCCTTTGATGTCCATCAGGTAATCGATGTTGTCAAGGATTTGTTGCCCGCGGAAGAGGCGTAATCTGCTTTGTTCGGGTCTGTTTCACGAACCTGTAGAGAAAAATGGGATCAACCATGAGTGACATCGAACAATTCGTATTTTTTCAATTAAACGCTCAGATTTTCGCCCTTCCCCTTTCCAACGTGCAGCGCATTGCACGGTCTGTGGAGATAACGCCTTTGCCGCAGGCTCCGGATATCGTGATCGGAGTCATCAATGTCAGAGGTCAAATTGTCCCGGTGGTCGATTTCAGAAAAAGATTGAATCTGCCTCCCAGGGAAATTTCATTAAAAGATCATCTCATCATAGGAAAGACGGACAGGCGATCCGTGGCCTTGCTGGTTGACGATGTGACAGAAATATCCAGAATCAATGACGATCAAATTACACAGCGGGAAAGCATTTTGTCCGAAATGCCTCTTGTCAAAGGAGCCGTGAAAGTCAAGGGTGAAATCATTCTGATTCATGATCTGGAGAAGTTCCTTTCTCTGGATGAAGAGAAGAAACTGAACGCTGCGCTGAAGGAGAATGTTTCAGAAAGGAAACCAAAACGGAAAACCGCCAGGAAACCGGAAAAGAAATGAACCGATCCTCCACATCCATTGATGATTCTCTGTTCAGCCAGTTGAGCCAATTTCTGAGCACCCATATGGGACTGCATTTTCCTCCGGAACGGAAATATGAGCTGATTCGGGGAATTCGTTCGGCTTCGAGAGAATTTGGATTTCAGCGCGTGGAACCCTGCGTTCGCTGGCTGTTGTCGGCCCCGCTCGGCAAGAGTCAGATCGAAACCCTTGCCAGGTACCTCACCGTGGGTGAAACCTATTTTTTTCGAGAGCACAAGATGTTTGATGCCCTGGAAAAGCGGATATTGCCCCCATTGATCCGCAGCCGTGCCCGTTTGAGTAAACGTCTGCGTATCTGGAGTGCCGGATGCTGCACGGGGGAAGAACCCTATTCGATCGCTATTTTGTTGACAAAGATGATTCCCGATCATGAAGAGTGGAATATTACCATTATGGCAACGGACATCAATCCCCAGTTTCTACGAAAAGCCAGGGAGGCTGTTTACAGGGATTGGTCGTTTCGCGGTACACCGCATTGGGTGAAGGACGGGTATTTTGACCGGGTCGACGGCGGCCTGTATGTGCTGAAGCAGGAGATCAAGAAGTTCGTTCAATTTTCCTACCTCAATCTCGTTGAAGATATCTATCCTTCATTTTATAACGAGATTCATGCCATGGACATTATTTTCTGCCGAAATGTCCTGATGTATTTTACCATGGAACAGATCAAACGCGCGGGAGAACGCTTTTTTAAGACCCTGATGAACCATGGATGGCTCATCGTCGGTTCCAGCGAAGCTTCTCATGCCTATTTTCCACAGTATGTCAACGTGACATTTCCGGGTGCCATTTTATACCGGAAAGATGAAGATTGCAGGGAACCGTTCAAGATTTATATTCCGGAAAGCGAGCCCGTAAAGGAAAATCTGAAAGAGCCGATTAAAACCGTTCCTTCCAAGTCCGGGCCGGTACCGACTCCTGTGCAGTCGACCCCGTTGAAATCGGAAAGCAGACGGGAAAAGACGGTACCGGAAAAAACGGTTTCGGACAACGATTCGTCCCTAAAAAAAGCGGAACGTTTTTATCAGAAGGGTTTTTACGAAGAAACCATTCAATCCGTGGATTTGCATTCTGTACGCAGTTCCGGAAACACCGATGCCATGGTTTTGATTTCCAAGGCTTTTGCCAATCAGGGACGAATCAAAGAGGCTCTGGATTGGTGTAATCAGGCCATCGGAGTCAATAAGCTTGATCCAAGCTTTTATCATCTAAAAGCGGTAATCTATCAGGAAGAGGGGAATATCGATCAGGCCTCGGCTGCTCTGAAGAAGGCGCTGTATCTGGATCCTGAATTTATTCTTGCGTATTTTACACTGGGGCATTTGACACTTCAGCAAGGAAAAACGCAGGAATCTCAAAAACATTTTGATAATGCCTTCAGTCTTCTGGAAACGCATGATCAGGATGATTCAGTTCCGGGTTCGGAAGGCATGACTGTGGGACGGCTGCGGGAAATCATTCAGTTCGTTAAAAACGGGGAACTCGCATGACTTCTTCCAGGGCAAAAAAGAGCAAACCGGAAAAACCATCTGTTCCGAGGTCCAAGAAGATTCCTTCGGGCATAAAGGATGCGAAGATACCATTGAATAATGAAATGGAAATCAATCCGCGAACAAAACAGCTGCTGAAAGAACGCGCAAGGGCCCTGGCAGAAGAACAGATCGATAAAGATGAGAAATTGGAATATATCGAGGTTGTGGAATTTGTGTTGAGCTGGGAGCACTATGGAATGGATTCCTCCTTCATTCGGGAAGTGCATCCCTTAAAGGAATTTACTCCGGTCCCGTGCACGCCCGATTTTGTGGTCGGTATATCCAATATACGGGGCCAGATTTTATCCATCATCGATATCAAGAAATTCTTTGGTCTTCCGGAAAAGGGATTGACTGATTTGAATCGTGTGATCATTGTAGAAACACCCAGGATGGAGTTGGGAATACTCGCGGACCGGATCAACGGCATCCGCCGTATTCGTATACAGGATCTGCAGAGTCAATTACCAACACTGACCGGAATTCGCGCTGATTATCTTCGTGGAGTGACGGGAGATCGAATGGTTGTACTGGATGTGGAGAAAATACTCAATGATTCAAAAATAATTATTCATGAGGAAGTGGATGTCTGAGAAACTTAATAAACCTTGTTTACAGAAATAATTCAGGGAGAAGGCCATGATTCAGAATATTCGGTTGAAGTATAAAATTCTAAGCATCCCGCTGACCATTTTTGCCATTTTCATCATTGGTGAAATCTTCACGCAGCTGATCACCTATTCGCAGGTTCGACAGAACGAGGTTCGAATCGATCGGCATTTAAAGGGATGGGATTTGTATCAATCGTTAAGCAACTCTCTGACCGGCCTGAATCACAGCATGGGGATGATTCGGTATCGGGGTGATGACGCTGTTTTTTCTGCATCCCGGTCTATGGCCGAAGAGATGCAGGCTCGAATCCGAAAAGCGTTTGAGGAAGGATATGTGCCGGCTTCCCGAAGGGACTCCCTGAATGTGATGGTTCAGAATTATTATGAAAACGCCAAAGACATGATCAGTCAGGCAGACATGGTACGACAATCCGGGAGTGCGGATGCGGTCAGAAGCGGCAGTGAGTACGTCTCTCTGAAAGAGCGATTGGACACATTGATGCAGAGTGAAAAACAGAAACTGGCCGCGATTTTGGATCGTACGGTCAAAGACCGGATTCGAACCCTGACATTGGTCAGCCTGCTGGTTTTTCTGATCATTGTTGCGAGCTTGATCTATGCCTATTATATTTCCAGGCCGACTCTCCGCGGCTTGCAGCAGGCGATCGAGATCACCGAAAAAATGGCGAAGGGCGATCTTTCAGCGGATATACAGATTCCAGAACAAACGGATGAAATCGGAATGCTGATTCGCGGTTTTGACAGCATGATGCAGAATCAGCGAAAAATGACGGCCCAGATCAAGGAGGGCGCCAACTCTCTGGCTGCTGCGGCCAGCCAGATATCGGCATCCGTCACCGAGATTGCCGCGGCTGCCACGGAAACCGCCTCGGCTTCCACAGAAACCAGTACGACCGTTGAAGAAGTCCGGCAAACAGCCATGGATTCCAACCGCAAAGCCAAGAATGTTTCCGAAAGCGCGCAGAAGGCTGTTGATGTATCCCAGACCGGAGAAAAGGCGGTGAATCAAACGGTTGAAGGAATGAACGAGATCGAGGCCCAGATGGCTTCCATAGCCGAGAGCATTATGAAACTCAGCGAACATGGTCAGGCCATCGGCGGCATCATGGCAACGGTGGAAAATATCGCGGAACAATCACGTCTCCTGGCGGTCAACGCTTCCATCGAAGCGGTCAAGGCCGGCGAACAGGGCAAGGGATTTGTGGTGGTGGCTCAGGAAGTCCGGAATCTGGCTGAACAATCCAAACAGGCCACACAGCGCGTACGGAGTATTCTGGATGATATTCAGAAATCCACCAGCGAAGCAGTCATGAAGACCGAACAGGGAAGCAAGGCCGTCGAATCCGGAGTCAAACAATCCATGGAAGCGGGCGAGGCCATTCAGCGTCTGGCTTCCAGTGTAACCGAAGCGGCTCAGGCCACGACACAGATCGCGGTGTCCAGTCAGGAACAGCTGGTCGGTATGGATCAGGTGGTTTCTGCCATGGAGAGTATCAAACAGGCCAGCAATCAGAACGTATCGGCCACCAAACAGGTTGAATCCGCGACGCATATTTTATCCGAACTGGGTCAGGAGTTGAAACAGCTAATCGAACAATACAAGATCTGAGGATCGACACAGTGTGTGTCGACTCTATATGCAATAAAATGATTTGAAAGGAATTCTCATGGATACGGATGCTGAATTTTTCAGGGAATTGATGGGCATGTTCAAAATGGAAAGCCAGGAACAACTTCAATCCATCTGTCAGGGTCTGAAGTATCTGGATGATTATCCTGACGGCGAGGAGCGGAACGAGAGGATGGAAACCATTTTTCGGGCGGCTCACAGTTTGAAAGGGGCGGCCCGAACGGTGGGTGTGGTTGATATCGAGACAATCGGTCAAACTCTCGAACATTTCTTTTCAGTGGTCAAGCAACAGGAAACACAGATTTCCGAACAGACCCGGGTCCACCTGGACAATATCCTGAATCATCTCGGCGGCCTGATCGAATCCATTGATGAAGCAGGCAAAGTCACAGGGGACAAGTCTGAAGCCATGCGTTTGATGGATGAATTGAATGACCGCATTGCCGAACTGAAATCATGACGAAGTGTTTCCATGCTGAAAAACCGGAGCCATAATGTTAAAAGACGATAAAGGCTTTCTCAAAGAATTACTGGCCATGTTCAAAATCGAAGCCGAAGAGCATATCAAGGCCATGTCTTCCGGTTTGCTGGATTATGAGAAGAAATCCGATGCAGCGACCCGGCTCGGTATCATAGAAACGGTATACCGGGAAGCCCACAGCCTGAAAGGCGCTTCACGCGCGGTGAATCTGGTGGCCGTGGAAACCATGTGCCAGTCTTTGGAAAGCGTGTTTTCAGCCATGAAACGGGAGGTCTTGTTTCCGTCAACCGATCAATTCGATACCTTGCACGAGGCGGTTGATTTGCTGCCGAAACTGGTTGAATCACCCGATACAACCGAAACTTCTGAACTGATCCACCGATTGGAGGATATTCTCAAGGAAGAGGAAAAGACATCCAAAAAAACCGCAGCCACTCAGAATATTTCCAGCCGCAAGATGGTTGGTGCAGAGAAAATCGTTTCCAAAGCCGATACGAAATCGAAAGAAAGTGACAAACAACCGGAAAAGGAAAAACCTCTTTCTCATGAGCCGGATCAGCAAGCTCAGGCTTACGCGCCCGATCCTCCGTCTTCAACAGTCGGCATGGACAAGACACTGCTTTCAGAGACGGTCCGAATTGCAACTCATAAACTGGATTCTATTCTGCTTCAGACCGAGGAGATGCTGGCGGCCAAACTGGCTTCCATGCAGCAGGTCGAGGAGCTGAAGCAAATACTCAATTTCCTGGATGTGTGGAAAAAGGAATGGGAAATTTATTATCCCGAGATCAAAGCCGTCTCACGTTTCATGGCTTCACGCGGAAAAACCCTCATCGAGGGTCAGGCCTATCTGCGTATGGAGAGACTTCTGGACTTTTTCGACTGGCACATGGAGCGGGTAAAGAATTTGGAGGATCATTTCGCTCCGATCATCAAGATGTCCGAAGAAAGCAGCAAACAGCTTGGTGGGATGGTGGACGGACTCCTGGATGACATGAAAATGGTTTTGATGCTGCCGTTTTCCACATTGCTGAAAATCATGCCGAAAGTGGTCCGCGATCTATCCCGTGATCAGGGTAAAGACGTGGAGCTAATCGTCAAGGGAAGTACGGTTGAAGTCAGCCGGAGAATCCTTGAAGAGATGAAAGATCCGCTGATTCACATTTTACGAAACTGCGTTGACCATGGAATCGAGAAACCGGATGAGCGCGTTCGTCTTGGGAAACCCTCCGGAGGAACGATCACGGTCAGTGTATCGCAGCTGGGAGCGGACAAGGTTGAAATTCTCGTTAATGATGACGGACAGGGAATCGATGGTTCCAAAGTCAAACAGGTGGCGGTAAAAAGAGGACTGATCTCACATAAAGACGCGGCGAAGCTTTCGGAAGAAGAGAGTCGAATGCTGATTTTTCAATCGGAAATATCGACAAGTCCCATCATCACCGATATTTCCGGGCGTGGACTCGGTTTGGCGATTGTCAGGGAAAAAGTGGAAAGGCTGGGAGGATCCGTGATGCTGGAAAGTGAGCCGGGCAAAGGAACGACTTTTCGAATTGTTCTGCCTGTGGCTCTGGCAACGTTTCGCGGCATCATGGTTCGTGCGGGCGATCAAACCTTTGTGTTGCCCACGATTAATGTGGACCGGGTCACTCGAGTACTGAAAGAGGATATAAAAACCGTGGAAAACCGGGAAACGATCTCTCTGAACGGTCGGGCCTTGTCCTTTGTTCGCCTGGCTGATGTTTTAGAGATACCTGTAAAAGACACGGATGATGAGACGAGCGACCATATTCAGGTTGTGGTGCTGAACGCAATAGAAAAGCGGATCGCCTTCGGTGTTGATGAAGTGTTGAGCGAACAGGAAGTTCTGGTCAAGAAACTGGGCAGGCAACTGTCAAGAGTTCGCAATGTGGCCGGAGCCATGATTTATGGAACCGGAAAGGTATTGGTGCTGCTCAACGTGATTGATCTGATGAAATCAGCCATGAAGGTGAGTACGGCGCCGAGACAAACCAAATTGATGGAGGAGGAGAAAGCCTTGAGAAAGTCCATTCTGATCGCGGAAGATTCCATCACTTCGAGAACCCTGCTGAAGAATATTCTGGAATCAGCGGGTTACAACGTCAAAGCCACGGTGGATGGAGTCGATGCGTTCACTGAACTGCGGGCCGACGAGTATCATATGGTGGTTTCCGATATCGAAATGCCCAGAATGAACGGATTCGAACTGGTCACAAAAATTCGTCAGAATAAAAAAACAGCGGAACTTCCCGTGATCCTGGTTACGGGGCTGGAATCCAAAGAAGACCGGGAACGTGGCATCGACGTAGGAGCCAACGCGTACATCGTCAAGCGCAGTTTCGATCAAAGCAATCTGCTGCAGGTTATTAAAAAACTCATTTAGGGGCGAATCGTGATCAAAGTGCTTATTACTGAAGACTCGCCGGTTGTCCGTGGATTTCTTGAGTATGTGCTCAATTCCGATCCCGATATTGAAGTGGTGGGAACCGCCAAAGACGGCGAGGAAGCCGTCAGACTGGCTGCAGAGAAGAAGCCGGATGTGATCACCATGGATATTCATATGCCGCGAATGGACGGTTTCGAGGCGACACGACGGATCATGGAGACCAATCCCGTTCCCATCGTGATTTGCAGCGCTTCCTGGAATCCGGAGGAGGTTGACAAGACTTTTCGGACCATGGAGGCCGGTGCCGTTGCTGCACTTGAAAAACCGCGCGGAATGGGTCATCCGGATTCCGAAGCGTCGGTCCGCGAACTGCTTCAAACCGTCAAACTGATGTCCGAGGTCAGCGTTGTGCGGCGCTGGTCCCGTTTAAGAAGAAAAGCCGTCGAAAAACCGGTTCAACCCAGGCCGGCAGCCGAAGCAAAAGCCGGGCGTGTGCCTGCGGGAGATGTCAAAATAGTGGCCATGGGTGCTTCCACGGGCGGGCCGGTGATTATACAGTCGATTCTTGCCGCTCTGCCCAAACCTTTTCCCGTACCCGTTCTCATTGTTCAGCACATCGCTGTCGGTTTTCTGGCGGGTTTGGCGGAATGGCTGATGAAATCGACACAATTTACGGTTCACATCGCGGCCGATAAACAGCCCCTCAAAGCCGGTCACGTCTTCCTTTCTCCGGATGGATTTCATCTTGGAATCGATTCTCAATTCAGGGCGATTCTTGATGAAGGAGATCCTGAAGATAATCTTCGTCCCGCGGTTTCTTTCCTTTTCCGATCTGTGGCGAAGACATTGGGAAAAAACAGTGTGGGCGTGCTTCTGACGGGAATGGGACGCGACGGAGCCAGGGAACTGAAATTGATAAAGGATAAGGGCGGAACAGCCATCGTTCAGGATAAAACAAGTTCGGTGGTTTGGGGCATGCCCGGAGAGGCCGCAAAGATCGGAGCCGCTGATTTTGTGCTGACACCAGGCGAAATCGCTCAAAAACTGGCCGAACTGATTCATAAGTAACTGTCCGGCTGTGACCGTCCGAATTATCGAAACAAGGATAAGAGATTATGTCACCTCAAAAGCGTTCAATTAACATTGGTGTGGAAATTCTCGTTGTCGAGGACAGTCCCACTCAGGCCATGCATCTGAAACATATATTGCAGCAAAATGATTATCAGGTGACCGTGGCTCGAAACGGCAAAGACGCTCTGGCCTATATGGCCAAGAGAAAGCCGACCATTGTCATCAGTGACATTCTCATGCCTGAAATGGATGGATATGAACTCTGCCGTCAGATACGGGCTGATGAAAATCTGAAATACATTCCGGTTATTCTTTTAACCCAGCTCTTTGATCCGCGGGATGTGATCCGGGGTCTGCTCAGCGGCGCGGACAATTTTGTCACGAAACCTTACAGCGAACAGTTCCTCATCTCCAGAATTCAATATATACTCGCCAATCAGGAGTTGAGACGAAATTCCATCACCGAGATGGGGATAGAGATCATATTTGCCGGTCAAAAACATTTTATCACTTCCGACAGAATGCAGATCCTCGATCTCCTGTTTTCCACATTCGAAAACGCGGTTCAGAGGAATCAGGAACTGGAAGAAGCCAACAGAGAACTGAGAAAAGCACTCGAAACCATCGAAACCATCAACGACGTCACGGAAAAACTCAATCGAATGCTCATGCCCGAAGATGTGGCTGAGGCCATTGCCGTGGGCGTGAAAAAGCTGATCGATTATGATCACTGTTATGTTTACCGAATCGATGACGAGCAGGGAATCCTGGTTCCTGTTTTCTGCCGCCGTTCAGGCAAGACATGCGATATCAAAGATGAACCGAAAATCAAGGTAGGCGAGGGCATCGTGGGGCTGGCCTATGCCAAAGGGAAATCGGAGATCGTCGGGAATGTGTCCAAACATCCCAAGGCACCTCATGCAAAGGGTGTTAAACCGTCCGATGAATCCCTGCTCGTGGTACCCATGCAATATGAAGATAAAATTCTTGGGGTGATTGTCCTTTCCAAGCAGGGACTCCATCAATTCAGTGAAAGCCATCACCGTACTTTGAATATTCTCGCAGGACAGGCGGCGGTTGCCATGGAGAACGCCCGATTGCTTCAGGATGAACGGCGGCGGGCCAGCCAGCTCTCCTTGATCAATGAGATCTCTCGAAAGGCAGTATCCACTCTGGATATTGATGAATTGAGCCGTCTGGTCGTCGATTCAATCGCGTACCGGTTCGAGGAAAGTCATATTCTTCTGCTGCTGACCGATGAGACCGGTAAGAACATGCAAATACTGGCACAAAGCGGTATCTGTAAAAACGAGATATCTGAAATCGGCAAACTTTCGAAGACGATCGCCGGAAAGGCCGCGAGGAAGGGAGCCGAGATCCTGATCGGCAACGTGAAAGAAGCGCCGAGACATATCACGATCGTGGATAAGGTGCAATCGGAGATGGCCATCCCCATTCGAAAGGGTGATAAATTATTAGGGGTCATCTATCTGATGAGTGCGTGCGCCCATCAGTTTGACAACAAAGACATGGCGATGATGACCATGCTGGCCGATCAGGTGGCCATGGCCATGGAGAACGCCCGTCTCTATGAGAGCGAGAAACTGAGTAAAGAGGTGGCGGAACAGGCGAACCGGGCCAAGAGTGAATTTTTAGCCAATATGAGTCATGAAATCCGCACACCCATGAATTCGATTATCGGTTTCTCCGATCTTCTCCTGCAGGAGAATCTGCCTGAAGAGCTTCGTGATTTCGCCAGGACCATTAAACTCAACGGCGAGGGACTTCTGGAGATCATCAATGAGATTCTGGATCTGGCCAAGGTCGAAATCGGACGCATGGATGTCGATTGTGTGGATTTCGATCTGGGAGAATTGACGGAAACCGTGTCCCAGCTTCTTCGTCCCCGTGTACTGGACAAGGGCCTCACCTTTGAGGTGGTCACCGATCCCGACCCCCTGCCGATAATTGAATCGGACAGCGTCAAGATACGTCAGATCATGGTCAATCTGCTGGGCAATGCGGTGAAATTCACCGATGAAGGAAAAGTCAGCCTGGAGGTCATTCTCGAGAAGCGGACAAATCACATGGGTTTGTTGACGATTCATGTGAAAGACACCGGGATCGGTATTCCCGAGGAGAAATCGGCCGCCATTTTCGAATCCTTTACACAAGTGGATGCCTCGATCACGCGTCGTTACGGCGGAACCGGTCTGGGTCTGAGTCTCAGCAAGCAGATGATCGAACTGCTTGGAGGAAAAATCTGGTTCGATTCCAAGCTGGGAAAGGGCAGTGTATTTTCTTTCAGCCTGCCCGTCAAGATTCGGGACAAGAAGAAGCAGCAGCAGGCAAAGTGGGAAGAAGAAGGAGACAAAGCGGGATTGGGCGATCACGTGATGTCTCAGGTCAGAAGGCGGGTAAAGAAAACAACCGCATCCGGATCCGGAAAAAATCCAAATGTTTTGATCATAGAAGATAACGGCAGCGCCCTGGACCTGCTTCAGCGGTATCTTGAAAGAGACGGTTATTCGGTACAATGCAGTACTACGGGTGAAGACGGTGTTCTGAAAGCCAAATTCTACCGGCCCGATGCGATTATTCTTGAAATATTGCTGCCCGGAAAAATGGACGGGTGGGAAGTTCTAAGAACACTGAAATCAGGGAAACTGACCCGGGATATTCCGGTGATTGTCTGCTCAGTGCTGTCGAACCAGAAAAAGGCTTTCAGCCTGGGAGCGGTGGAATATATCGAAAAACCCGCACAGGAACAGACTCTATTGGAAACCCTTCACCGTTCGATCGGGCTCCCCTCGGACAAAACGCAGGAAGTCCTGGTCGTCGATGATGACCGTACGGTGCTGGTCCTTTTTGAGAAAATGTTCAAGCGCCAGGGAATTCCGGTCAAGACATTTGATAATGGAAAGGACGCCATCGAGTATCTGGAGCATGACCGGCGTATTGCTTTGATGATTCTCGATCTGCTGATGCCTGGAGTCGATGGTTTTCAGGTACTGAACAAGATGAAGGAATCGGAAAAGACCCGCGATATTCCGGTGGTGATTTATACAGGCAAAAAACTCACTCCCAAGGACCGCAAACAGCTCAGCGAACACTATGAGCTGCTTCTCGAGAAGACCCATGAAACGCCGGAAACCCTTCTGGCCCAGCTAAATCAGCTGATTTCACAGAAAGTTGAGATTCAGCCGAAAACATTGCCCGCGGATTCCGAGGGCCGCATTCTTCTGGCTGAGGATGATCCGTCCGGACAAAAACTCATGCGCCATCTCCTGAGGCAGCTTGGATATAAGGTCGAACTTGCCAGAACCGGAAAAGAGGTGCTGGAAAAACTCGAGAAAGATGAATTCGACGTGGTACTCATGGACATGGAGATGCCCGTGATGGACGGATTCACGGCTACCAAAGAGATTCGCAAACAAAAGAAATACAAGGACCTGCCGGTTATCGCACTGACCGCTCATGCCATGAAAGAGCATCGAAATAAAACCCTGGGAGCCGGTTGCACGGATTATATCTCAAAGCCTGTCAATCGTGAAAAGCTGAATGATATGCTCAATCAGTATCTCGGTAAAAAGCAGCGGCCGATCCAAAAAGCGCAGACCGTCGGGCAATCCGAGGGCGTGGAAGAAGAAGATCCACTCATGGCTGAATTGACCGAATTTTTTGTGTCCGATTTGGGCCAGCGGATTGAGCAGCTTAAAGAGGATCTGACCTCAGGAAACAAATCCGAGATTATCCGTTTCGGGCATTCACTGAAAGGAACGGCTGGATCCTACGGCTTCCCCAAATTCTCAAGACTGGGGGGTGAAATCGAAACAGCCGGACAAAAGGGAGAGTGGAAGAAAGTCAGCGAATTGAGTGATCAGATCATTGAAGAATATAAAGCTATCGGAGTCAAGCATGAGGCCTGAGACCAAAACCATCTTGACAGTAGACGATACTCCGGCCAATATTCGGCTGTTGACTCATTACCTCGAGAAACAGGGATATCGTGTGCTTACAGCCGAAGATGGATTTGAAGGGTTTAAAGCGGCTATTCATCATCATCCCGATCTCATTCTGCTGGATATCATGATGCCCGGAACCGACGGATATGAGGTTTGCGAACTGCTCAAGGCGGAAGAGGAAACCCGGGATATACCTGTCGTGTTTTTAACGGCCAAGGCAGATGTGGAAGACAAGGTCAAGGGATTTGAACTGGGAGCCGCGGATTACATTACCAAGCCCTTTAATTTGGTGGAGATCGCTACGCGCGTACAGAACCAGCTTGAATTGAAGTATCTTCAAAAACAGAACAATCGATTTGTAAGGCATCTGTCGGCATCTTCGCATATGGCGGCTCAAATGATTTTTTGCGATCAAAGTGTACGCAGCGGGCAGAAAGTGCTGACCAGACTGGCCAAAGAAATAAAATCCGGGCAAAAAAATTCGTCACAATGCAGCGAAATGGTTAAAGACCTGCAGAAGTATTTTGCGGATTTTGACCAAACCGTCTATCGTACAGCTCGAAGATCGATCAATCTGGGCGAGACGATGGAAGACGTTCTGGATATCGTGGGCACGGAATATGGAGCCTGTGAAATTGCATTTGACCGACCCGAATCCATTCAGAATATCGAGGTTGACGAAAGTCTGCTCATGATGGCTTTGACGCTGCTGCTGAAGTCTCTGATTTCAGTGAAAGAGGCAAACGGAAATATACTCATCAAAATGGAGGAGGGAGCTCCTGATCCCGGGCTGAAACTGAAAACAAAGACGATCCAGCGAATCGATTTGGGAAGAATGGTTTCTCTTGCCAGGGGGGACCTGAAACGCGTCACCGGGAAAGGAGTCTATCAGTACAAAAAAAATCCATCGGTGGGTCTGTATCTGTCGGCAGCAGAAACACTCTTGAAAATGAACAACGCGGTTATGCTCGTCAGGAATGAAGAAGAAAAAGCCATTCACCTGTCACTCTTCTTCCCTGTTTTAAATTGACCGGATTGCCCCGGGTCGTGTGTCGTCCCGATTTAGATTTTACTGCCTTGCCTCTTCAGAATCTGCATCGAAATTTTCCCTTGCATTGAACGTGGAAAAAGAGTATTCTTAAAAACAGCCTGAATCATGGCCGGGCTCCACTAAAAGCCTGAAATGAGGAATGAACATTTTATTCAACCGGGAGTTTCGGATTATGGATATGACGTTGATTGTACGATCAATGGGAGGATGGCTGGCCGGCAGCGGATTACGTATCATTCTGATCGGCCTTATCGCTCTTTTGCTTGTCAGGTGTTTCGGCGCTTTGTCAACAAGATATTTTCAGTCTGTTCTCGAAAAGAAACACAAAGAGGACGGTGAATTTAAGAAACGAACCCAGACTTTAAGTTCGATTTTGAACTATGTGGTTCATATTGCGGTAATCACCATTGCCTCGGCAATGGTGATTCGTGAACTGGGTGTTGATATCGGCCCCCTTTTGGCCGCCGCGGGTGTTCTGGGTCTCGCGGTCGGTTTCGGGGCGCAGAGTCTGGTTAAAGATCTGATCAGCGGCTTTTTCCTGATTCTGGAAGATCAGATCCGTGTGGGTGATGTGGTGGACATTGCCGGAAAAGCCGGTATTGTGGAACGAATGAATCTCAAGATGACCATTCTCAGAGATCTGGCGGGAAATGTTCACTTCATTCCCAACGGACGGATCGATGTGGTCACGAATATGACCCGGGAATATTCCCGCTATGTTTTCGATATCGGCGTCGCCTATCGGGAAGATGTGGATGAAGTCATGGAAATCATGCGGAATGTGGATGCGTCTATTCGGCTGGATCCGGATTTTCAGGATGATGTGCTGGAACCGATGGAAATATTCGGTCTGGATCGTTTTGCCGATTCGGCCCTCATCATCAAGGCGAGAGCCACAACCAGACCGCTGAAACAATGGCGGTACGCCCGGGAATTCAACCGGCGCCTGAAAAAAGTCTTCGATGAGCGAGGCATCGAGATTCCCTTCCAGCACGTGACTTTGTATATGGGGCAGGACAAGGACGGAGGCGCTCCGCCCGTGCGTGTGATGGGGGTTGATCACGATCGTGTTTCCGAACAGGGGGATTCTGTATGAAAAGACTTCTCTACAGAAAAAAGAGGAAAGCCGATCTGCCTCCGGGTTCTCTTGTTTACAACGGAGATACGAACCGCGAGCCGCCCGGGCTGACGGTGATTCGGTACAATGCGGAGCACTGGGAGGAAAGAGAGGTTCTGTCTCTTGAAGAGGGTTTGGATATGATCGATTCCAAACAGATCACGTGGATCAATGTAGACGGAATTCACCAGCCTGAACTGTTCAGGCCGCTGGAACACAGACTGCGCATACACCCCTTAATGTTTGAAGATATCATGAATGTCGATCAGCGGCCCAAACTGGAAGACTCGGATGAGGCGCTGTTGATCGTTTTGAAGATGATTTCCGTCAATTCCAATGCAGAAGACCTGCAGGCGGAGCAGGTGAGCCTGCTGATGGGAAAGAACTGGATGATCACCATTCAGGAAAAACCGGGAGATGTTTTTGATCCAATCCGGCAGCGTATTCGCCATGGCAAAGGGCGGATTCGGCGGATGACGGTGGATTATCTGCTCTACGCTTTGATCGACGCCCTGCTGGATGGATATTTCTCCGCGATAGAGACTCTGGGAAACCGGGTGGAAACCCTGGAAGAATCCATACTTGAGCATCCCGATCAGAATACCATGAGCCACCTTCAGGAGATCAAGAGGGAGCTTCTCTACATACGGAAAGCCGCATGGCCTTTGCGCGAGATCGCTTCCGTGCTCGGCCGCGGAGAGAGCGGTCGGGTGAGCCGGGCGAGCCTGCCTTATTTCAGAACCATATTGGATCATACGGTTCAGGTCGTGGATATGGTGGAAACCCTGCGTGATATGAATACAGGTCTTGCCGATCTTTACCTTTCCAGTGTGAGCAATCGAATGAATGAGATCATGAAAGTCTTGACCATTATCGCCACGATTTTCATTCCGCTGACTTTCGTCGCAGGGATATACGGCATGAATTTCGAGTTTATGCCCGAGCTGAAATGGAAGCTTGGTTATTTCGCGACACTGTCTCTGATGGGTCTGGTCATCGTGATCATGCTCTGGTTTTTCAGGAAAAAGAAATGGCTGTGAAGGGAGAAACATGAAAAAAATGACTATTTTGGTTTTGACCGGCCTTGTTTTTATGGGTCAAACAGCCTGTCAGAAAAGGATTTCGGCCGATGACAGACTCATCGATCCTTTAAAACGGGTTGGCGTGATCACTTCGGGAACTTCGGAGAGCGATTTGATTCGTTTTTTCGGAAAGGAGCATGTTGAGCGTGTATCCATACACCTGGGAGAAGGCGAGCTTGCGGAGGGGACCGTCCTGTTTCCCGGAAAGGAAAGCGAGGTTTCCATCCTGTGGCAAGAGGCGTTCCGGAATCCGGTTTCTGTTACCATCACGGGTGCCGAGTGGAAAACCGAACAGAATATCGGTGTGGGATCCTCCCTCGAACAGGTCGAAGCCGCCAACGGCGGCCCGTTTGAAATCACGGGTTTCGCCTGGGATTATCCGGGTCGGACTCTGGAATGGCATGGATTTCTGCCGCAGCAGCTGCAGCTGGACCTGGTTCCGGCTGATTCAGTGCCTATGGAGACCTTGATTCCGGTAATGGGGGATGATTTTTTCATGACCGATCAGCCCGTGATCCGTTCTCTGAATCTGAAGGTCAAACGTGTCTTTATCCGCTGGGACGCTGTTGAAAATTTGAATGAGTGATTCTTAATGGAATGGGCCCGATTTTTTCTTCCGATTATCAGCCGTATTTTACTGGGCTCGGTCGCGGCAGCCGGCTTCCTGTTTACGGCCTGTTCCCTTTTTGAAAAACGTGTCCGGCCTGCTTTGCGGTCCCTGTTGTTGAGCATGTTATGGCTGACAGGGTATTGGCTGTTTCTTTCGGCCCGACATATCCCCCTGTGGGTCGATGCGCTCATTCCGGGCTTCGCGATGATGCTTCTGATTTTGGTTCTGATTCGAATTCCGCCGCCGGTTATGAAACGACCCGGACCCGAATCCCGGATCGATGAGCGTGATGCCCTGTTCCATCGTTTCTACAGACTGGAGCCGGGTTCCCGTGAATATAAAATATTTTACCGGACTCACCCTGACCTTGAATACGTTGATAACGCAATCAGGAATTTACCGAATCTGGGCGAGCCGGGGTCCCGTTCCTGGCATCCGCTCTCTTCCTTGTACCCGCTTTCCATCTTCGATGTTCTGGAAGATCTGACACGCGGGGCGGACGGCGATGATCCCGATCCCGTCAGCCGCGAATCCCGGCTGTTCACCCCTGAGGAGTACACAAGGAGGGTGAAGGGGATGGCCCGTTATCTGGGTGCGGATTCGGTGGGCGCCGCTCCGCTGAATCCTGCTTATGTGTACTCCCATATCGGCCGGTCGCCGGGTCCTTGGGGAAAAGCGGTCACTCTGGATCATTCCAACGCGATCGTCATCGCGGTCGAGATGAAGCATGAGATGATCCGGTACGCCCCGGATGTCGCGGTTACCACGGAATCTGCGTGCCGTTATTTCGACGCGGCAAAGGCGGCGCTGGTCATCGCGCGTATTCTAAAGCGATGGGGCTTTCGGGCCAGAGCCCATGTGGACGCCAATTACCGCGTGCTCTGCGTTCCTGTGGCCGTGGATGCCGGTCTGGGTGAATTGGGACGTCTGGGGCTTCTCATTACTCCGCAGTTCGGGCCCCGCGTCAGACTGGCGGTGGTCACAACGGATATGCCTCTGATCCATGATGCGCCCGTTCATTTCGGGGTTCAGGATTTCTGCCGGATATGCATGAAATGCGCGGTCAATTGCCCGTCCGGAGCCATTTCACGCGAGGAAAAGATCAATATCAGAGGGATTGAGAAATGGCAGAGCGTCCAGGAGAGCTGTTACCGGTTCTGGAGAAGACAGGGTTCCGATTGTTCACTTTGTGTCCGGGTTTGCCCCTATTCACATCCGGCTTCTCCGATTCACAACGTGATCCGGCGGGTGACAGCGAGGAACCCCTGGAATCGCAGGGCGGCTCTTCTGGGAGATGATTTCTTTTACGGGCGCCGTCCAGCCAGGTCTTTGAAACTACCGGAATGGCATCGCCGGGATATCATCACTGACGAGACCGTATTCAAGAACAAGGAGTGAAATAATGATCTCGAAGGGGCCGTGAGTGATCATCTATCTGGTACGGCACGGCAAGGCAGCGCCCGTGGATTTTGGAAAAGGCAGACCTCTGACCGATCATGGGAAAGCCGAGGTGGAACAGTCCGCCCGGTTTGTCGCGGAAAACGCCCCTGCCCGGATCGATGTCATAAGACATTCATTGAAGCTCAGGGCCCTGCAGACCGCGGAAATCTTTGAAGCGGTTCTCAATCCGGAAATGGGGCTTCAGGCCGTTGATGGTCTTTCGCCTTCGGATGATGCCGCTTTTTGGGGAGAACGAATTCACCGGGAGACGGGTTCATTCATGCTGGTAAGCCATATGCCGTTTTTATCTTGTCTGGTCTCCTGTTTAATCACCGGCGATACCGAAAAAGAGATTGTTCGTTTCAATACCGGTTCTGTTCTCTGTATGGAACGAGTAAAGGATCGATGGTCTGTCGTATGGAGATTCGACCCTCAAATTTCCACTGAATAAACCGACTCCTGTCTTTCTGTTTTGGCACATTTTATGCAATTAACCTCTTTGAAAACTATTCCTTATAAAAGGGGTTTCTTTTTATGAATCGAATTTCAATTTGCACGGTTTTCCTGACTGGATTGCTGATGGTTCACAACGCGGACACCTTTTATTCCGGCGCATTCGGAGCGGAACCTTCCGTATACGCCGCTGAAGGCATCGATAAATGGTCTTTATGGTCGAACGGCGTCTCATTGCGCGGTGCCAATATCTTTCAGCGCCGCGTGTATCCCGAACTGGACGGCACCGTTTATCTGGGAGACGGTCCGACCGGGCCTCCCTATACGCCGTCCGATCTTCATCGACTCGCCGAATGGGGAGCCAATGCCGTGAATATCAGCCATCCGGGTTTGTTTACCGAAACGCCGCCCTACTGGCCGGATCCGGAAATCGAAGCCGGTCTGGATTCCCTGGTCGCGTGGGCCGGACATGCCGGATTGTACGTCATCATCAGTTTTCGCACCGGTCCGGGGCGCAGTGAGTTCACTTTTTTCTGGCCGACAGCCGATCCGGATTATCTCAACGACCGGGTTTGGGGAGATGAGGATGCGCAGGATGGATGGGTGGAGATGTGGAAGTATACAGCCGGGAAATATGCCTCAAACCCCTCGGTCGTCGCCTATAATCTGATGGTGGGGCCCAACTCGAATGAGGTTGGCAGTGACGCGCTGAACGGCCGGCTGGATATGTGGGATCCTGCCGCCTTTTATGCCGAACATAGAGGCACCCTGTATGACTGGAACCGGCTCGGAGCCCGGCTTGTGGATGCGATCCGGTCTGTGGACACCGAGACGCCGATCATCATGGAATCCATGGGTTACGGCAGCGTCAAGTGGCTGATGTGGCTGGACGTGCCGGCCGATTCCCGTGTTGTCGCGGGTGTGCATCAATATGATCCCTATGCTTATGCCTATCAGGGTCCTTCAGACAGTTTGTGTTATCCGGGTTTTCTCGATACCAACGGCAATGGAGAACTGGAATATTTCAACCGGGCTTGGATCGTTGATTTTCTTGCTCCGCTGGACACTCTCGCGCGTCGGGGAACCCCGGTCGCTGTCACAGAGGTCGGCATTGCCCGATGGGCGTCCGGAGGAGCCGATTGTCTGCGGGATCAGTTTGAACGGTTCGAGCTGATCGGGGCCGATCATTTCATGTGGATCTGGGAAAGCACCTGGGAACCGGCCGTGGCGAAGGGTGATAACTTTAATTTTCGCCTGGGTCCTGATCCGGAAAACCGGATCGAAGTGTCCTCAAGTCCCATGATCGAGGTTATTCAATCCAGCTGGAGCTGCAATGCTCTCTTTAATACCGGCGTCGATGAGACGGCGCAAAAGACTCCCCTCACGTTTCTTACGGCGGCCAATTATCCGAATCCTTTCAATTCAATGACCGATATTGTGTGCACACTGGCTTCTGAGGCGTTTGTCACGGTGACGGTTTACAACCTGCTGGGACAGGCCGTGACCTCGTGGACTCCGGGCTGGAAAAAGGGAGGAAGCCATCAATGGCACTGGGACGCGGGAGTCCGTGCTTCGGGGCTGTATTTTTACCGAATCGAAGCCCGGACCAGTGACGGGGCGATGCATCAGGCAGTGGGCAAGATGGTTTACCAGCGGTGAAGGGGTTTTAAGGGACATTGAGTGGATACTGCCCGATGAACGGGTTTCGCACAGCTGGACCGGCAGAATTTTCCTCATTTTTGCGGTTTTTTTTACGTAACCGGAAAAGCGGCCCATCGATAACGACCATTGAAAATCTGGCATTGGATCAACCTCTAACACCCGTAAAAACAAATAAAGAATGCGGTATTTACTGAAGCCCTCCTTGATCATGGGGAGTCGTAGATTTATTTCAGTGGAATAAATTTTGCTGGAATAAAAAACATTTAAGGATTTATTTTCATCATTCGTTCGGTCAGGTGGTTGACAAATAAAACCAATACGGGACAGAAGGTACTATCCGCTTGATCCTTTTCAGGTTCATTGAAAAAGCCGGTCCGGCCCTGATTCTTCCTGTAACGGAGACATTATTGAACAAGAAGGAAATGAATATGCCCGCATCGAACCGGATTTGGCCGGCTCTGCTGCCGATTGTCTTTTTATTAAATTCCGTCATTCCGGCGTATTCCGGGGAAAGCCGCTTTCATTCCATCCATACAGAGCTCGAGCGACAGAAAGCCGTCCGATTCGATCCCTCCTATTACTACGATCGCGATACGGAAGCAGCCGAACTTTGCCGGGACCTCATTCAAACCTGGTCCGGTGCTGGTATCAACGCGGTCTATTTGAAAGTCTACGATCCCATACACGGAGCGGTTTACAGAACCCGGTATCCGCATACCATTCAAACCGACTACGGCCGTCTGGATCTGTTGAAAGCGATGCTCAGGGCCGCCGCGCCTTATCAAATTAAAATCATCGCGTGGATACCGGCTTTTCAGCATAAACAGGCATGGGAAGCCCATCCGGAATGGCGGATCAAAACCCGGGATGGAAATGATTACAAACATTCCACGGACAGCTATTTTTTATGTCAGCGGGATCCGGCGTTTCAGGAGTGGTGGCTGGGATTTATTGCGGATCTGCTTGACAGCTATCCCGAGCTGGACGGAATCGATCTGGCTGAACCCGTGGTTTCCTGGAATGATGATGAAGGATGTTTTTGTGATTTCTGTCTGAAAGCGCTCGAAGATCATAATGCGTTCCCCGAAGGGCGGGTCCGGCGGCTTATTCGTTCCCAGCCTCTGACCGATCTGCTTGTTCAATCGGTCAGGCTTGCTCATGAGAGAGAAAAGCGTGCCGTGGTCACGACCGTGGCTTCAGCCCATGCCGACGGCCGTCTTTTTTCACCGGACGAACAGCGGGCCCTGACCGGTTTCGACCTGGACGGACTGCTGGATTCTGCCGATCCGCCGGATCTAATCAACGTGGAGTTAATCTGGCAGCAGTGGGCCCATCTGTATGATGATCATCGGACTTTTTCTCCCCACTGGACTTTTCATGCCGCCAGAGAGGTGATAAGACAGGTGGATCAGCGGGTTCGAGTGATCATTCACGTTGAATTGACTGCATTCGGCGGTAAAGTGATGAACGATGAGCAGGTCCTGGAAACCATACAAACCGCCTGGGAAGGAGGCGCGTGGGGCGTTGATTTTTACGATTCGCACCAGGCGGATGAACGCGGCATCTGGCCTCTTATCGCGGAGGCTCTGTCTTACAATCCATTGAAAAAGGTCTGGGTAATCACCGATGAAGGGGGAGAGAACGATGCGAGACAGCTGGCCACCCTGTTGAGACATTTCAATACGCATATCACACAGGTGGTTCTGGATAATGCATTCGTTTCTCCCGGCACATCCGGACCGGACATGGTTTTTTATGTCGGTACAAAGCAGAGAGGGGCCCTTCCTTCAGATTTTGTTCGTTTTATGACCGATTATTCGGGAGTCATCTGCTGGCTGAATTACAATATTCAGTTGATGCCGCCCGAATTTCTCAAAAATTTGGGGATTGGTTTCGACCGTGTGAGTAACGAGGTCTCTGCCGAAATCCATTTCCGGGGGATCAGATTTCCCAAAGAGGATCCCACTCTCAATTATATCGGACCGGAAAGTGAGGCGTGCCGTGTTCTGGCCTCGGCCATGGTGGATACTCTCGAGTTCCCCTATGCGCTTTACAACAGGCAGTTCTGGTATTTTGCCGATCTGCCCACCAATTATGTGCAGGAAGGAGGCCGGCATATTGTCTTCGCGGAGCTGCTCCACGAGATACTGCGTGAAGATCATCGCAAAAAGAAAACGGCTCTGGTCCGCATCGAAGATGTCAATCCGCTGTCCAATCCGGAGGACATAAGGGCAGTGGCGAATTATCTGGGTTCGCAGAAAGTACCTTTCACCCTGGGACTGACTCCCTTTTACCTGGATCCTGAACAGAATGTCACTGTCTCGATATCCGACCGGCCCGAACTGGTCAAGGCCCTGCACCATGCCGTTAAAAAGGGGGCCGCACTGTTGCTGCACGGCTGCACCCATCAATATCGGGGTCAGACCACGGTTGATTATGAATTTTGGGACGGATTAAACGATACCCCCATTTTTCAGGATTCCAGGGGATACGTGAAAGAGCGGATCAATCGAGCGCTGAGTGAATGTTCGAAGAACGGGCTCTTTCCTCTGGCCTGGGAGACGCCGCATTATGCTGCTTCACAACTGGATTACAGCGTAATCAATGAGCATTTCAGCACCTGTTATGAGCGGCGTCAAACGATGGATGTCACAGGAACGGATCAATTGCTACCCTTTTTTATCCCGAAGGCCGAAGGATATCCGCAGATGATTCCTGAAAACCTGGGATACATTTCTCTGGACAATCCCGATCCTCAATCCATGCTGAAATATGCAGCGAACAACCGGGTTGTGCGTGACGGATTCGCCAGTTTCTTCTTTCATCCGTTTGTTCCGCTGGAGGCGTTAAAAGAACTGGTCAATGGAATCCGTGAGTTGGGATACACTTTTTCCGACATCAGAACCCTTTCGCATCGTGTGATTTCCGATGCCGGGGCTTTCGCAACGGGAGAAGGGATCGTCACAGTCAGTCTGCAGGATCAGTACCTGGAAGAGTTCTGTGTCACACCCGGCGGCCGTTACAGAGACAGAATCATCTCGAATGAAAGAGTCACCACGCGGATCAGCCGTGAAGTCAAATGTCCTCCTCTTTATACCGCTGTATTCAGGCCGTTGACCGATGAACCCGCCAGGGGTCTTTTCTCCTTTTTCAACCGGCCGGTCCGCTTTGTTCAAAAATTGTGGAAAACAACGGATTTGCATCCGGCCGTTCCATCGGCCGATGTGCTGATTCTGGTCCATGAAGCCGAGGAGGGTGAATTATGGCTCGATCAGGAGAGTTATTACTTGAGTTTCCGCACTCTCGGCATTCCGGTCCGGCGTCTTCGGGCTTCCGATTTCTTTGAAATACCGATGGGAGTGAACCTGCTGGTCATTCCGCGGGCGGCCGATCGGTATCTGACGGAACAGCAGGCGGTCATCATCATGGATGCTGTTGCCAGGGGAATGAACCTGATTTATGAAAAAGAGTCTCTGATTGGTGGAAAATTGGGGTTGACTGTAACCGGGGATTCTGTGACTGTTGAAGAGGTTATGGATGAATACTATCCCAGAGTACCGATTCTATGGAAAGAGCCGGTTTATTACAAACCTTTCGACATGCCCATGGAATATATAACGTATTATTCAGATAAAGCCACGGGCGATCCACTGGTTGTCGGCGGGTCATATGGAGAAGGCAGGTTTGTGTATCTGGCAACTTTACTGGATCCGCTGACCGGACAGGGATATGCCCGCTATCCCTACTTCATTGATGTGATTCAGCGGCATTTCAATCTGTGGCCTCTGTTCCGGTTCGAAAAGGCCCATGTCTATTTTGAGCCGGGCGACCGGGAAAATACCAGCATCGAAGATCTGGTGCAGATGTGGAAAAAATCCGGCTTTCAGGTGATATACGCGGCCGGCTGGCATGTGTATGCGGAGTGGAGCTATGATTATGAGCGCCTGATCAAATTGGCGCATCAAAATGCCATGCTGGTCTATTTGTGGCTGGAACTGCCCCATGTCAATCAGAAGTTCTGGGATGAAAACCCTTCATGGCGGGAGAAAACGGCTTCGGGGGAAGACGCCATTGTGGATTGGCGAAGGCTGATGGCGCTGACCGATGATTCGTGCCGTCAGGCGGTTCTGGATGAAGTCTCCGGAATGATTCAAGATTATGACTGGGACGGTGTCAACCTGGCGGAACTTTACTTTGAGTCACCCCTTGGACCCTCAAGACCCGACCAGCTCACACCCATGCACGCATCCGTACGCCGTCGTTTCAGGAGTGAATACGGGTATGATCCGATCGATATTTTCAATGAGAGTTCTCCGCTTTACTGGCGAGGGAATCCGGAGGCATGGGATCGTTTCGAGAAATTCCGTCAGGATCTGGTGGTTGAACTTCATGAAATCTTTCTTCGGAATATCGAATCGGCCATCAATAAAAAAGAACGTGACATGGAGATCGTGGTCACGCTTGTAGATAATCTGATCGCCAGCCAAACGGGAAGATACACGGGAATCGACACCCGTCGCCTGATTCCACTGCAAAATCAGGTGCCATTCACTCTGCAGATTGAAGATCCGCTCGAACTGTGGCATATGGGGCCCGGACGGTATGACCGTCTGCATTCTGTCTACCGCGGGCTCACCGACGGCACTCTGATATTTGATGTGAATGTGGTCCCCATTCGGGAATTTTCCAGGAGCCTCGCTCCCACACGTCAGCCCACCGGCATGGAACTATATCGGTTGATCTCAGCGTGCCGGCAGGACAGCAATCTGCTGGCGTTATACTCCGAGTCGAGTATTTACGAGGTGGATCTTCCCTATATCGCGCATGTTCTGGCCGGAAATGTTCAGGGCAGACTGCAGACCGACTACTGGAACGTCTCAACGCCGCATCCGGTTGTCATCAATCTGGACGCGGACAGACACCACGATTTGCGGGTCAATGAAGCATTGTGGCCCGCCTACTTCAAAGGGCGTATGCTTCTGCCCCCGGGTGAACACCGGATCCAGACGGTGCCCTTTATTCAGAACATCGCCAATTCATTGAAAAGCAATGCCCGTCTGGTAGACATGACCGGTGATCTTCTGGAATGCCGAATGCTGGGAAGGGGCCTGGAGTTCCGTTATCGGTCTTCGACAATGAATCATGTGATCCTCAATGAGAAACCTGAAAAGGTTTGGCTCGATGAGACGATCCATCCGGTAAAAAGTGAAGCGGGAATGACTGGATATCGATTGGTTCTGCCCCGCGGAACGCATTCCGTTCGCGTGATTACGCGCACACAGGGATCCTTCTCGCTGAAGAATTTCAGTATCATCATTTCCGCTCTGATTATTACCCTGAGTGTGGGCTCGGGATTTCTGCTTGCGGTTCTGTACGGTGTCCGTTTCATCAGGCGCCGGAGAAACCGAAACTCCTGAATAACTGTTATTATGAGGTTAGAATGCCTTTCACCTCCATCGCAGTCGATATTTTTTTCCTTGCCGCAGTGACCATCATCTGGGGCATGATTTTGTACCAGCTGGTATTGACGATACATGGATACCGCTATCGGCACGAAACAGAAAGAGCCCTTGCCGATGAGGTCCGATCCGATCAACCCATGCCCGGTGTTTCCATTCTGGTTCCGGCCAGGAACGAAGCCGTGGTCATCGAACAGACTGTACAGCGGCTTCTGGCACTGGATTATCCTGCCGATCGGATCGAACTGATTGTCATAAATGACGGATCCACGGATGAAACGGGATCCATTCTCGACCGGGTTGCGGCCAAAGATTCAAGAATTCAGCTCCTGCACCTTCCCAGGGCCGAGACCGGTCATGGAAAGGCGTTTGCGCTGAACCTTGGCCTGAAAAAAGCACAATATTCAATGATCGCCGTATACGATGCCGATAATCGGCCGGAACCGGATTCCCTGAAAAAACTGGTGGTACACCTGATGTCCGACAGCAGGCTGGGAGCTGTTTTGGGAAAATTCAGAACATTGAATCGAGGCCGGAACCTCCTGACGAGGTTCATCAACGTGGAGACTCTGGGTTTCCAGTGGATCGTGCAGGCCGGCCGGTACAGGGCTTTCAAAGTCGCCATCCTGCCGGGTACAAACTGCATGATTCGCAGAGAGGTGCTGGAAGCGCTTGGAGGATGGGATGAGTCTGCCATCACTGAAGATTCAGAACTCAGTGTGCGCATCTATCGCGGCGGATGGAAGATCGGATTCGTTCCCGGGGCGGTAACCTGGGAGCAGGAACCGGAAACTCTGAAAGCCTGGATCCGTCAGCGCACACGCTGGGTGCGAGGCACCAACCATGTAATCCGAAAGTTCGGCAAGGAAGCCCTGGGGCTGAAGAGCCGGATGGTTTCACTCGAGTTTGTCTATTTGTTTATTCTCTACTATATCTTTCTGGGTGCCATTGTCACGTCGCATCTGCTTTTTATTTTTTCCGGCCTGGGCCTGCTTCGGATCAGTGTTCCGGGACCGTATACCGCGGTATGGATATCCGCCTTCTTTCTGTTTCTTCTGGAACTGGTTCTGATTCTGTCCTATGAAGAGGAAGATTCCATGAAGAATATCGGCGCAGCCGCACTTATGTATTTCACATACTGTCAGCTGTGGATCTATGTCGTATTCAGGGGAATGATTCTGGATTTAACCCGGAAACGTATGGGAATTTGGGATAAAACGGACCGGGTGAATATGGACGGTATGGAAGAGGAGAGCCGATGCGATTAGCCACAGCAATTTGCTGGATCATGCTTTGTGTCCAGTTGGCATGGACGCATCCGGGTCGTCCGGATTCAACAGGAGAATCGAAGGGATTTGGGCTCAATCCCCGATTATGGTGGGAATTTTATGATGAAAGCATGTTTTTTCAAAGACTCGATGACAATTTTATCTCCTCTTCCCATACTCGTGCCGGAGTCCGGGTTTATGGATTGCCGGGTATCACACTGACCGGTTATTTTATGTTGAGATACGGTCGCGATATACAGCGGGATTACTGGAACAACAGAGCCGAAGGAGGGGTCGGGTTTCGGCTTCGTTTTTTCAGTAAAGTATTTCTGGCCCTCTATGGTGAATATATACAGGGCAGATATTTGAAAATTCCGGAAGGATATCCGCAGGCATCTGATGATAACTATTCCGATTTTCGGGGAGGGCTGATTTTCTGGTACGGGTGGATGCCGTATGGAGACGGGAAGATTTTTGCCTTTCCATTGAAATCATGGGGGGACATTTACAGCGATGTGACCTATTTTGGAAGCCAGAGGAATAATTTGATCGGTTACGCGCACGTAAAAACCGGTCTGCAGTTACTTCGGTTCTGGAAGGTCTCTCTGGACGGATACGGCGTGATCTATATGGCCAAAGATGTAAACAAGGATTTCTGGAACAACCGCGTCGAGATCGGACCGGGTGTCTGGGTCAGGCCCTGGACGGGTCTGGAGTTGAAATTTTACGCGGAATGGCTGTTTGGATGGTATTTCGGACTTGAAGGTGAGGACCCCAATCCTTACGGCCAGAAATACAGGGACCGCAGAATCGGAGTTCTCTTTTGGCTGGGTATTTAGCCTGAATAATTCACAAATAGAATTATGAGTCAAATAAAATCATTGTTTTATATGATTTTATTTGACTCTCAACAGTTCCGTGAATTATTCGGGTTATCCCGACTTTCAATCCCATCTTTTCTATTTATGAATAAGTCGGGTTAGCAGGGCACTTTATCGTGAAAAGGACACAGCTGATGAAGAATCGAACGGTTATGATTTTTCTGGTCAGCCTGATTATTCTGCCGGTACAGGCTGTAGAACCGGGTGATCCCATCTGGAATCGATCGGTGGGCTGGTGGGTCTGGTCTCTGGCCCCAACACCCGATGTAAACGGAGACGGCATTTGGGATGTTTTTGTCGGTTCAGGCGACAATCTGGTGTACTGTCTCTCGGGCGGCGGAGCCGCTCCGGGAGAGATTGTCTGGTCATGGAACACGGGCGCGACCGTACTGAGCGTATGCTCGATCAGCGATGTCAATGGTGACGGAGTCGACGATTGTCTGGCTGGCACGGCTTCGGATACCCTCTATTGCTTTTCCGGAAAACCTGTAGCGGGTCTGACAGAGATTTTATGGTCAGCCGGAATGGGCGGGGATGTCTGGACAGTAAGCCGTCTGCCAGATGTTACCGGCGACGGCGTGGATGAAGCCCTTGCCGGCTCCGGTGACGACACGCTCTACTGCCTTGACGGCGCTTCGGGAACCGTACTCTGGACATACAACAATCCAACAGTCAGCAGCGACTGGCTTGTGGTCCGCCCTGCGCCCGATATGAATGGTGACGGAATCCCTGATGTGCTGGCCGGAGGCGAGGACGATTATATTCGTTGTTTCAGCGGAATGAGCCGGGGAAGCGGAGATCAGATATGGTATTACAAAACTCAGAGTACGGTGCGCACTGTTTCGGCCATTTCCGATGTGAATGGTGACGGCATCGCCGACTGCATCGCAGGCGGTGAAGACGATCGCGTGTACTGTATCTCGGGAGCGAGCCGGGGCAACGCGCAGTCTCTATGGACCTTTCGTACACAGGGAACGGTTTATGAGGTCGCGGTTATCGCGGATGCCGATGGAGACGGCGTGGATGACTGTCTTGCCGCCAGTCAAGATGATTATATTTACTGTCTTTCCGGCCGGACCGGAGCAAAAATATGGTCCTATAAAACGGGAAGCACGGTTTTGACCGTAGCCGCGATTGACGACGCCAATGGAAACGGGGGTGAGGATTGCATCGCCGGCGGTCAGGATGACCGGTTCTACTGCATAGACGGAAAGACGGGACAGAAAATATGGTCCAGAGACGTGGTGGGAGGTGTTCGCTGCATGGCCGCGATACTCGACGTAAATGATAATGGTCATGAAGATGTGATCGGCGGCTCCTTTGACAGTTATATTTATGTGTTCGAAGGCGGGCCCACGGTTTCCAAAAGCGTCAGCGCGCCGCAATCACCCGATGGACCTGTTACGGGAACGGTGAATCAGACCTATGCCTATGTCACCGGAAATTCTCTTTGTTCACGAGGCCATGCTGTCGAGTACTGTTTCGACTGGGGAGACGGCTCCCCGGCGGAATGGAACGGTTCTGAACAGGCCCACTGCTGGACTCTTTCCGGTGATTTTGTGATCAGGGCTCGTGCCCGCTGCACCGTCAACACCGGAGTGATCAGCGACTGGTCAGGCGGCCTCGGCGTGAAAATCAATCCAACGGATGTGAATGAACCGGATGGGGGAGGAAATCCTCCTTCGTTATGTCTGATGCCGAATCACCCCAATCCTTTTAATGAAGCGACTCGAATCCGTTATTCTCTTCCTGCGGCTTGCCGGGTGAGACTGGAAATATACAATGTGGAGGGGAAGAAAGTATTCTGTCTGGTCGATACTCATCAGGAGGCCGGCTGGCACACGGTCTCCTGGAACGGGACCGACCATGCCGGCCGGTCACTGCCGTCGGGAATCTATATTGTCCGTTTCACCGCGGGAACGCATCACTCAACCGGAACCATGACTCTGCTTAAATAACGGGTTTCGAATCAATAACCCGCGGCGTGTCCGTCCTTTCTCGATTCCGAAGCACCGAAATAGACGCCGGTTTCCGGATTTACGCGAATGGCCTGATAGCCTCCAAAACTGCCCACATTCCACTGAATGCGATGTCCCATTTTGACCAGTTCACGAATGGTTTCATAGGGAATCCCTGTTTCCAGATAGACCGTGCCGCCGTCATTCATCTGATATCCGGTCGGCTGGGACGATCCGCTGTGAAGGATTCTCGGCGCGTCGCCGGCTTCCTGCACATCCATACCGAAATCGATCATGTTGATGACAATCTGGACATGAGCCTGGGGTTGTGTGGCGCCGCCCATCACGCCGAAACTCATGAAGGGCCGGCCGTCTTTGGTGATGAAGGCCGGAATGATGGTGTGAAACGGTCTCTTGTGAGGCGCATAGGTGTTGAAATGGCCCTCCTGCAGGGTAAACAGCTCGCCCCGGTCCTGAAGACCGAAACCCAGGCCGTCCGGGCAGAGTCCGCAGCCCATGCCGCGGTAGTTGCTCTGAATCAGAGAGACCATGTTTCCTTTTGCGTCGGCCACGGTGAGATAGACCGTGTCCCCCTCTTCCAGAGCAGGGCTGCCGGCGTCGTAACGCCTCGCGGCCCGTTCTGGATCGATGAGACGTCTTCTTTGAGCGGCGTATTCCTTGGAGATCAGCTCATTGACGGGGATCCCGTTGAAGTCGGGATCGGCATAGAATTTGGCGCGGTCTTCAAAAGCGAGTTTCTTGGCTTCCAGGAAGTGATGGATGTATTCCGCTGATCCGAATCCCATGGCCTGAATGTCAAAACCTTCCAGAATATTGAGGATCTGCAATGCCGCGATTCCCTGACCGTTTGGAGGCAGTTCCCAGACATCGTACCCGCGGTACTTGGTCGAGACGGGATCGACCCACTCGCTGGTGTGATCGGCCAGGTCGCGGAGAGTCAGAAATCCGCCCACCCGCTTCATGAAGGCGTCTATGGTTTCAGCGATCTCGCCGCGGTAAAAAACATTCCGGCCTCCTTCGGCGATTTTTTCCAGTGTGGCAGCCAGCATCGGATTTCTGAAAATCTCTCCCGGGCGCGGCGCGGGCATGAAGGTTTCTTCGAAGCCGGGATAGTCTTTCAGCCGGCGGGCGGATGACTGCCAGTAATAGGAGATCAGATCGGTTACGGGGAACCCTTCGCGGGCATATCGAATCGCCGGATCCAGAATCTGCTTCATATTCAGTTTTCCGAAACGGCTGTGCAGTTCGAACCATCCGTCGACACAACCGGGCACGCTGACCGGAAGAGGACCGTAAGCGGGAATGCTTTTATATCCCTTTGACTGAAAATACTCCAGTGTCAGGCTGTAAGGCGAACGGCCGCTGGCGTTGAGACCGTATAATCGATTTGTTTCGGCGTCCCAGACGATGGCGAACAGATCGCCTCCGATGCCATTCCCGGTGGGTTCCACAAGGCCGAGTACGGCATTGGCGGCGATGGCCGCGTCAACCGCGCTGCCGCCCTGCTTGAGGATGTCGATGGCCGCCTGTGTCGCCAGGGGCTGACTGGTGGCCGCCATGCCCTGCCTGGCCATGACTCTGGAGCGGGTCGCAAAGGATCTTCCTGTAATCCGGTCGCTGCCTCCGGCCGTATAGATCAGTCCGAAAAGCATGCCGACAACGATAAGGGATCGCATAAAACCTCCTGTAGGTTGGATGTCCTGATAAAAAATACATTGATCATGCGAGAAAATCAAATGATTTATCCGGAAAATTCATTCCGGTCCCGCGTTGCCATACATTTTTTTTCATGGATTTTGGACCTTTTTTTTTGTATATTCGTTTAATATTGATAATAATTAATTGGTTGAGGGGTTTTGAGACGCTAGATCGGGGAACAGGCTGATGACACAGATGGAAGCCGCCCGTCTTGGGCGGATCACGGAAGAGATGAAAATCGTCGCCCATGACGAGGACATGGATGTCCGGATACTGATGGAGCGGATGGCCCGGGGCGAAATAGTCATACCGAGAAACAAACACCATGAGGATGTAAGACCGTTAGGCGTCGGTTCCGGGTTGAGGGTTAAAGTCAATGCCAACATCGGCACTTCGGCAGACTTTGCCGATGTTGAAAAAGAAGTTATCAAAGCCAGAACGGCCGAGGCGGCCGGCGCGGACGCGATCATGGATCTTTCCACAGGGGGAGATATCGTTGCAGTGCGCCGGGCGGTGATGAAAGCGGTTGAAACCATCATCGGTACGGTTCCTGTTTATCAGGCCGTTCTGGAGGCCGTAAGCAAACATGAAGCGCTCGTCCGCATGTCGGTTGACGACCTGTTTCATGTCATGGAACAACAGGCTCTGGAAGGCGTCGATTTCTTTACGGTTCACTGCGGAGTCACCTTAAGTGCCCTGGAGCGTTTGCAGAAACAGGGAAGACTTATGGATATCGTCAGCCGTGGCGGATCGTTTCTCACCACCTGGATGATCGCCAATGAACGAGAAAATCCTCTTTATGAACAGTACGACCGCTTGCTGGACCTGGCTTATGAGCATGACATCACATTGAGTCTCGGCGACGGGCTTCGCCCCGGCGCCCTGAGCGATGCCACGGACCGCGCCCAGGTTCAGGAGCTGATTCTTCTCGGAGAACTCACTCAGAGGGCGTGGGATCGTCATGTCCAGGTGATCATAGAGGGGCCGGGACATGTCCCGCTGGATCAGATCCGGTCAAACATAGAAATACAGAAAAGCCTGTGTATGGGGGCGCCGTTCTATGTGCTGGGTCCCATTGTAACCGATGTGGCGCCCGGATATGATCATATCACCTCCGCCATCGGCGGTGCGCTGGCCGCCTGGGCCGGGGCCGATTTCCTGTGCTACGTCACGCCGGGGGAGCATCTTCGGCTGCCAGATGCCGAAGATGTTCACGAGGGTGTAATCGCCGCCCGAATAGCGGCCCATGCCGCGGATATCGCCAGAAAAAGACCCGAGGCGGTCCGATGGGATATGGATATGTCACAGGCCCGAAAAAAACTGGACTGGGAAAGTCAGATCCGTCTCTCCATGGATCCGCAAAAGGCCAGGCGTTTGAAAGAAGAGGGCGCTTCGGCCCATGAGGGCGTCTGTTCCATGTGCGGTCCCTATTGTGCCGTAAAACTGGTTCAGGAGGTTTTGCATCCTGAAAAAAATACGTAATACGACCAAGGGGGCGGTTTATCGTCCCGGCTGTTGAGGCATAAATGAGATCCATTCATACTTATCCCCATCCGGTGCTCAGAAGAAACGCCGCGAGGGTTGAAGAGATTGATTCGGAAGTCCGGTCTTTGATCGATGAAATGGCCGAAATCATGTACCTGGATGATGGAATCGGCCTGGCCGCGCCTCAGATCGGCGTTTCCCGGCGCATTATCGTTGTTGATGCGGGCGAGGGGCTGAGAGGCGTGATCAATCCGGAAATCATCGAACAAAACGATGAGTTCGAATCCATGGAAGAAGGCTGTCTGAGTCTGCCGGGCATCCGTGTTCCGGTCTCCCGGCCGCGTACAATTCGCGTTCACGGACAGGATGTGTCCGGTGAAGCCGTCGTGCTCGACCTCGAGGGGCTCATGGCACGGGTCTATCAGCATGAGATCGATCATCTCGATGGTGTCCTTATCATCGACCGTGCCTCTTCGATTCAAAGAACCCTTGTCAGAGGAAAACTCCGCGAACTGGAGAAGACAAGCCGATCCAGGCTGCCCGGTTAAACGGCCAGAGAGGTGTTTTTGTCCGCAAAAGCCATCATGAAGGTTATGTTCAGGGGTCTGCCTGTTTCCGAGGGCATTGCCATCGGGAAAATACGAATCCTCGAAAGTCCATGGGACGAAGTGGTTCGAATTTCCCTGCGGAAAAGCAGATTGAAGAAAGAACTTGACCGCTATTCCTCCACGCTCAAAGATGTGGAGAAACAGTTGATCGAATGCCGTGACCGGGTTTCCAGGGAGATCGGACCGGATGAGGCCAAAATTTTCAGCGCGCATCTCGCCATTCTCAATGATCCCTTTTTTCAGACAGAACTTCCTGAAGCGATTCTGGAAAACCGGCAAAACGCGGAAAACGTGCTCAAGCAAAAGCTGGATGAATGGACTCGAAAATTTCAAACTATTCAGAGCGATTATTTTCGTCACCGGCTGGATGATATTCAGGATGTGGCCGTCCGAATACTGCGCAGTCTGCTGAGGAATGAGGCCTCGGGTCTTCAAATCAAGGATCCCGTTATTTTAGCGGCTCATTCGCTCACTCCTTCGGATACGGCCCGAATGGATCGTGAAAAAATTCTGGGATTTGTCACGGAGATGGGCGGGCAAACATCACACGCCTCCATTCTGGCGCGTTCCATGGGGCTGCCCGCGGTTGTGGGTGTCGAAAGACTGCTTCGCGAGGTTCAAAACGGCAACCAGGCCATTGTTGACGGCAATTCCGGTCTGGTGCACATCAATCCCCACCATGATATCGTAAAAGGATATGAAAAGCGGCAAAAACAGTTCAACGTCTATTGGAAACGTCTGGCCGAGGGAGCCGCGCTGCCGGCCGTTACCGAGGACGGGGAAGCCATTCTGCTGCAAGCCAACATCACCATGTTAGCCGATCTCAGTTTGGCCGTACGCTATCAGGCCGAAGGCATCGGTCTTTTCCGTACGGAACTGCCCTTTCTCATGGCCGGCCGGTTTCTGTCGGAATTGGAACAGTTCGATCTCTACAAAAACGTGGTTCAAACCATGAAAAAGGGCGTGGTGACGATTCGAACACTCGATCTGGGCGGTGATAAATTTCTTCCGTTTCAGGCCATGGAAAAGGAAAAGAATCCGTTTCTGGGGTGGCGCTCGATTCGCATTTTTCTTCAGGAGCGAGATCTGTTCAAATCCCAAATCCGGGCGATTTATCGCGCCAGCGATTTCGGGCAGGTGAGAATTCTTTTTCCCATGATATCGAGTCTGAGTGAAATTCTGGAAATACGGAAACTCCTTGAGGAATCGAAAAATGAACTGCGCGCCGAATCGATCCCATTTGATGAAGAGCTGCAGGTCGGCATCATGATAGAGGTTCCTTCCGCCGCGATTCTGGCTCATCGTCTGATTCCTCATGTGGATTTTTTCAGCATCGGAACCAATGATTTGATTCAGTATACACTCGCTGTGGACCGCAACAATGAAAAAGTGGCACGATTCTACCAGCCTCTGAATCCGGCGATTCTCGATCTGATCAGAAATTCGATTCAGGCGGCCATGCGGTATGGAAAAAGCGTGTCCCTGTGCGGCGAGATGGCCGGAAATCCCGTCTACACGGGCATGCTTCTCGGTATGGGGCTCAGCGAATTCTCCATGAGTCCTCTGATGCTGCCCGAGGTAAAGGAGAGAATCCGGGCCGTATCCATGGATCAATGCCGGTCTCTGGCGGAAGCGCTCGTTGAAATGGACTCTGCCGAGCAGATCGAAAAGCGGGTTTGGGATTTCAATGCCGAGGTCAATGCCAGACAATCGATACCCTATATGGAAAAAACCGGTGAACAGGCCGCGGAAACAGGGCAAAACATCGAATCCGAATAGAATTGACTTGACATTCAATGAATGACGCATTAAATTTATTACCCTTACGGCGGTGTAGCTCAGTTGGCAGAGCAGCGGAATCATAATCCGCGTGTCCGGGGTTCGAGTCCCTGCGCCGCTACTCGACCATTCAACCGTATTGTTCCGCGGCCTTTCCGGATTACAGGGAAAGGTCTTTTTATTTGAATCGTATGAATCTATATGCCACATCGGTCGATTTTATCGAAAGTCATCGGCTTCTTCAAAAAGGTTCCCGGATTCTGGTCGCCGTGTCCGGAGGGGCTGATTCGATGACGCTGCTGCATCTGTTTCATCGGCTTCAGACGGAGTGGAACCTCGTGCTGGCCGTGGCTCATGTCAATCACAAACTCAGAGGCCGCCATGCCGACGCGGATGAACAATTTGTCGCGAACGCCGCCCGCAGTATGGGTTACGCCTTTTATTCCAGCCGGACCGATGCCGCGGCTTACGCGCGAACGAAGAAACTGTCTCCCGAAGCCGGCGCGAGGGAAGTACGAATGGATTTTCTGCAAACCACGGCTGAAAGGCTTTTTATGGATGCCGTGGCTTTGGGGCATCATGCGGACGATCAGGCTGAAACCGTGATCATGCATCTGTCCCGGGGAGGAGGCGTCCGCGGCCTGAGAGGAATCTGTCCGCACCAGGGAATTTTTATTCATCCTCTTCTGTTCTGCAGGAAGATTCGAATCGAAGAGTACGTTCAGCGGCACAATCTGCCCTTTGTGATCGATTCGTCGAACCGGGATCTCCGCTTCCTGCGCAACCGGATCAGACACAATGTGCTGCCGGTTCTGGAAAAAGAAATCGGCGGTCATGTGACGGAAGCCATTAACCGTTCGGCGGATCATCTTCGCGAAACTCATGAGTATTTGGCCAGCCGAACAAGGCTTGTTCACGGGCGTCTGGTGACCTGCAATGATTCGGGTCAAATAGATCTTGATCTTATCGGATTTAGGCGTTATTTTACAATAATAAGGAAGATGCTGATCAGCCTTGTCATTGAGAAGGATCTGGGAGGCCGCCGGCCCGGATTTCATGAAATCGAGGCTGTTTTGACATTGGCGGACAGGGGCCGCATAGGCGCCGAAATACCCATCGATGATTTGCGGGTCCGTCGATGTGATTCAACCCTTCGTTTTTACCGCGTTCTCAAAGCCGGTTTCTCCATACCGGTTCATGAAACCGGTGAGGTTCCGATGCCTGACGGGCGGCATGTCATGAAATTAAGGCGTATTAGACGGACTCCAAACCTGCTGCTGAATGAGGAAGATCCACGTATTGAGCTGTTTGATTACGAACGGATGCGATGGCCTCTTCAAATTCGGAACCGGAAAAAGGGGGACTGGTTTATTCCGCTGGGTATGGCCGGCAGGAAGAAACTGCAGGATTTTTTCACCGACGAGAAGATTGTTCTTCCCGAAAGAGATGAGACACCCTTGCTGGTTTCGGGTGAGGATATAGTCTGGGTCGTGGGATATCGAATCGATGAGCGGTATAAAGTCAACAACGAAACACAATGGGTTCTTGAAGCGGCATTGGAGAAACGGGAAAGATACAGCAAGGAAGATTGATCAAGGGGAACCGGACCGGATCCATTTTCGTATGCAGGGAATGCGGACCGAAGGAATCTTCCTGTATGGTCGGATTCGAATTGATTAACATAAATCGAGTGGAGTCACATGACGGAAAAAACGGATAATAAACGGGACGGGAAGAAACCCGGCCCCTTTCACTGGAAGCGTCTTACCCGAAACCTGTTGTTCTGGATACTGCTGTTTCTGGGTACGGTTTATATTGTGCAGATTTTCAACATTCAAAAGCCCCGCGAAGTGGAAATCTCCTTTTCGGATTATGAGCGGTATCTCAGGAATGAATCGATCGAGAGCGCCTATATTCAAAACAGTGAATTTCACGGTGTTTTGAAACAGGAGGAGAACATTCTGCTGGACGGAAATATGGTCAAAATCCGCCGTTTCAAAACAATGCTGCCATTCGTGGACAGAAACATGATCGAGGAGTGGAATCGGCAGGGTATCTCCTACGAGTTCAAACAGAAGGGAAATGAATGGCTGGGGTATCTGTTCAGCATGCTACCCTGGCTGCTGCTCATTCTTTTCTATATTTACTTTCTTCGGCGCATGCAGGGCGGGGCCGGGGGATCCAAGGGCATTTTCAGTTTCGGAAAGAGCCGTGCGCGTCTGCTTACGGAAACACTGAATAAGGTGACCTTTAAAGATGTGGCCGGCGCGGATGAGGCCAAGCAGGAGTTATCCGAAATCATCGATTTTCTCAAGGCGCCTGAGAAATTTCAGGTTTTGGGGGGGCGCATTCCCAAAGGTGTGCTTCTGCTGGGTCCTCCGGGAACGGGCAAGACTCTGCTGGCCAGGGCCGTGGCCGGCGAGGCCGGTGTTCCGTTCTTCAGTATTTCGGGAGCGGATTTTGTCGAAATGTTTGTGGGAGTGGGCGCATCGCGCGTACGAGACCTTTTCGAACAGGGGAAAAAGAACGCCCCGTGCATTATTTTCATCGATGAGATCGACGCCGTGGGACGTTCCAGGGGTGCCGGACTGGGCGGAGGACACGATGAGAGGGAGCAGACTCTCAACCAATTGCTGGTCGAGATGGACGGATTCGAAGCCAACGAAGGAGTCATTCTGCTGGCAGCGACCAACCGTCCGGACGTACTGGACAATGCCTTGTTAAGGCCCGGACGGTTTGACCGGCAGGTCGTGGTCGACAGTCCGGATGTACGCGGCCGTGAGGGGATCCTGCGGGTTCATACGCGGAAAATTCCCCTGTCGCCCGATGTGGAACTGTCCATTCTCGCAAAGGGGACTCCGGGTTTTTCCGGAGCGGATCTGGCCAACATGGTCAATGAAGCCGCCCTGCTGGCAGCCAGGCGGAATAAAAAAGCAGTCGAGATGATCGATCTGGAAGAGTCCAAGGACAAGGTCATGATGGGGGCGGAACGAAAGAGCATGATCATCTCGGAGGAGGAGAAACGAAACACCGCTTATCATGAATCCGGTCATGTTCTGGTGGCCAAGATGACGCCGGGTTCCGATCCGGTTCACAAGGTGACCATCATTCCCAGGGGACGCGCCCTGGGTGTGACCTCTTTTCTGCCCATTGACGAGAAACACAACTATACCAAAACCGCATGCAGAGTCCGCATGGCCCATTTGATGGGCGGAAGAACCGCCGAATTGCTGGTGCTGAACGAATTGAGCACCGGCGCGGGCAATGATCTCGAGCGGGCCACCGAACTGGCAAGACGCATGGTGTGTGAATGGGGAATGAGCGAGCGCATGGGGCCGGTCACATTCGGCAAAAAATCCGAGGAGATTTTCCTGGGGCGCGAAATCGCACAGCACCGTGATTACAGTGAGCATACGGCGGTTCTCATCGATGAAGAGATCAAAGCCCTGATCCAGGAGGCATCCGATCAGGCCATGAAGATTTTAAAAAAGAACATGAAAATACTGCATAAACTGGCCGAAGCGTTGCTGGAGAGAGAGATTCTTGACGGGGACGAGGTGGATCAAATCATCGCCGGTAAAACCCTGAAACAAAAGCCAAAAGTTTCAACAGCCGGCGAGAAGCGGACTCAGTCCTCCAAAGGCAAGACCGGCACAAAAAAGAGAACCAGGCCATCCTCGGGCGCGCGTGCTTCGGTGAAGAAACCATCCGGTCAGCCGTCGAACACAAAGCACCGGAAGAATCCTTCTTGATCCCGATTCAGCAAAGAGACGGGGAGTGGTTTTTGAGAAACCTTGTGTTATTGGCTGAACACATGATTCGAATGACAAAAACCGGCGTATGGGTTCTTTTTATCATTCTCTGCATGGGGTGCTCGGGTCGCCGCGATCAGGAGATTCGAGTGGCCTGTTTGCCTGGAGACGGCCCATACCCCTGGGCGGATTGGGTTGTGGCGGAAGCCTGCGTCCGGCAGTTCGACACAGACTTCGAAGCCGTTCGGGTTCTTCCCTTAAAGCACGCGTTTGAGGCGTTTCCGCGTGATTCGCTCAGCGACCCGTTTGTTCTCAAACGGGGCCGGGCCCTGAATCTTGACCGGGTCCTGATACCCGCCGTAATCGACCCTGAACCGGAAGGAACATCCGTAGCCTGGCGTATTCTGGATTGCCGCAGCGGAATGGTCCGATTCGACACAATCTCATGGAATCGGGATTTTGTACATGCGTTTGTGAACGAAATACTGCCCGCGCCGAATAAGGCCTTCAAACCCGGCGAAAGGCCTGTTTCGATTGCCTCCACGATTCCCCCGTTTGCGATTTGGCGTGAGTATGGAGAAGCCAGAAAGGCATGGCTTCATCGTGATTTCAACCGGGCGGCGTCGCTGTTCCGCCATGGCATCAGCAAAGAGGCGCATGCATGGATGATCAAGGGGCTGATTGAATCTCTTCTGGACGGAACATTGCCCATTCAGGATTTTCAGGAGAGCGAGGCGGTCTTTCAGGAGGCCGGCCACTGGCTGCGCCAGGGTCTTCAGAAGGACAGTTCGGACGCGGAACTGTGGCTTTTGGCAGGCCGGGCCTATATACAGCGCCGGTGGTGGAACAAGGCCGAGCAGGCTCTGCGCAAAGCTTGGACGCTTTATCCGCACAACAGTTTGATATTGTTTTATTTAAGCCGGCTGCATCCTGAGCGGTACCGTTTTACACCCTATAAAAGCAAACGGGATCTTTTAAAGGCGGCGCTTCATTGGAATCCGGCTTTTACCGCGGCATGGATCGATTTGGGGGATCTTCATTACAATCAAAATCGGTACCGGGCCGCGGAAAAGACCTATCGGCGTTTACTGACCCTGATGCCCGAATCCGAAGACGGATGGCTGGCTCTGGCCAGGCTGCATACCATTCGGCAGGATCGTTTGGCGATCATACAGGTTTATGAGAAAATCATCGAGCTCTATCCGGACATGGCGCAGGCCTATTACAATCTGGGTATTGTCTACTATAATGACGGAAAAACCGAAACCGCGGAGAGGCTCTTTCAAAGGGCCCTGAATCTGGAACCGCATGTGAATAGCCACTTCTATCTGGGGCTGATCGCCCTGGATCGCGGAGACACGGCTCGGGCCGTCACGCATTTGAGGCGGCGCATTGAAAACAAAGACTCCGAAAGCGATTTTTACGCCGAGGAAGCGAGAAAGAAACTGAGCGATTTGCTTTCCATTCCGGTTGACAGTGTGCAAAACCGTTATCATGAGGTTCAAACCAGGAGAAATGAATGACCCCGCCTGTTCCATTCGATATGCAATGCGGCCCGTATACACTGACATTTTCAACAAAGACCCATGTCATGGGCATATTGAATGTGACTCCGGATTCCTTTTATGACGGGGGAAGGTACCGGGATACGGAAAGAGCGGTTCAGCGGGCTCTGGAGATGCAGGATCAGGGGGCGGATATCATCGATATCGGCGGCGAATCCACACGCCCCGGAGCCGATCCTGTTTCTGTAGACGAGGAGCTGGACCGGGTTCTTCCTGTCATCGAAAAGCTCTCCGGTCTTTTGACCATTCCGGTTTCGGTCGATACTCGAAAGGCGAGAGTAGCCGAAAAGGCCCTGGAAGCCGGCGCGCATATGGTGAATGATATCAGCGGTTTGAGGCATGACGAGGAGATGGTGGAAGTGATCGCGGAAAAAAAGGTGCCGGCTGTGATCATGCATATTCGAGGGACACCCGGCGACATGCAAAAGAATACCGATTATAAGGATCTCATGCGCGAAATCAAAGACTATCTGCAGGCTGGTTTGAATATGGCCCTGCAGGCCGGCATTCCCGAAGAAAAATTATTGATCGATCCGGGGATCGGTTTCGGAAAGAAATGGGCGGATAATTTTCGAGTGTTGTCCGCTCTGGACAGCCTGGCCGACCTGGGTTGTGCCATTTGCGTGGGTGTGTCCAGAAAATCGTTCATTGGATGGGCTCTGGACCGGCCGGAAGAGGACCGTCTCTTCGGAACGGTCGCGGCCGTCACCGCAGCGGTTCTGCGCGGAGCGCATGTGGTCCGGGTTCACGATGTGCGGCCGGCTGTTGACGCGGTTCGTATCGCCGATCGAGTGCTCGGCAAGCCGAAAGATGAATGAATCCGTTTTAATCAGGGTGAACAGATTTTGTCCATGAGAAGGTTTTTCAGACATGATTCCAGTTCCTCTTTGATGTTCTGTGCTATTATAACATATTGAAATATATTGATATATGACAAATCGGATTATCAGCATAAAGCATGGCCGGTTATTTGCATTTAACTCTTTTTCATTGCCTGGCGGTCGCTCCGTTTGGATCTGCCGGGTGAAAGCAACGGAGTCCTGAGCGCATGAACATCAACATACCTCTGTTTCGAATCGGATTTCTCCCTGTGGGAATCGTCGATATTCTCGATATGCTTCTGGTATCCTATATTATCTACAAACTGTACCTGATCGTCCATCGAACCAGGGCGGTTCAGATGTTCATCGGCCTGATCATCATCTTCATCGTTTCGTTTCTCGCCCAGGCCCTTCAAATGCAGGAAATGACCTGGATATTCCGCAATCTCCATACGGTGTGGATGCTGGCCTTTGTCATCCTCTTTCAGCCCGAACTTCGTCGCGTTCTGACTCTGATGGGGCAGAGCCGGCTGATACGCTATTTCACCAAAGAGCAGACCAATGCCGTGGTCGAGGAAATTGTCAACGGGACCATCGAGCTCTCACAGCGAGGATACGGCGGTCTCATCGTCCTGGTGAGAGACACAGGCATCAAGCCCATTATAGAGACCGGAATCCGCGTGCAATCCATGGTTTCATCGTCGCTTATCGTGTCGATATTCAATCCGCGGTCTCCGCTGCATGACGGGGCCATCATCATTCAGAATGATATCATCGAAGCGGCGAAATGCATATTGCCCCTGAGCAAAAACCCCATTCTGGAACATCGATGGGGTACCAGGCATCGGGCCGCAATCGGCCTTTCCGAAGAATCCGATGCATTGATCATCGTTGTCTCGGAAGAGACAAGCACCATATCTCTGGTGGAAAACGGTGAGATGGTGAGGGGCATCGACTATGATGATTTGTTGGGGACGATCAATGAAGTGTTACGGCGGGGCCCGAGAAAACCTGTCGGCAGATAAATGGCGGCCGAAACGGAATCGGCGGATCCGTCTGTTTCGATTGATTTCAGGCCTGACGGGGGTTCTCTGCGTTGTTTTAACGGCCGATGCTTCCCGGGACACGCTTCGGATTTTGCTTCAATTTGAACCTCCGTATATGGTCATGCCTTCGCCCGAAGGGGATCTGGCGGCCGAATCGAGCCGGCACATCTTTATTCTCTCAAATAAAGAGACGGTTGAGACGGAATGGAAGGTGGAGGAAACCGCGCATTCGGCACCGGCGAGGCGGGTAGCGGATATCGCGCTGGGGAGTGAAAACACCCTGTTCCTGGAACAGGATTCGAAATCCGCCTCTTTCTCACAGCGGGTTGCGGGAAGGGATCAGGAGAGATACATCATTCAGATTCGTGTGGGTTCAAAATACGGCATTCCCGAATCGTCGAACGAATGGGTCAGCCGGGGTGTTCTGACCGTGAAAGGAGAAAACCTCAGTCGCCTGCGCAAGGATCGGCTGAATTCCCTGCTGGCCGGCAGTGAAACCCCGGTGCAGACCCAAAGAGAATCGGAACCAAAGACGCGGTCTTTCAGCGGACCGCCCCGCGGCCTTAAAATGTGGATCGGGGCGGAAGGAATGGTAGAGATCACCCGGTCGGAGATCGAGGCAGCCGGCTGGAAGGGCGTTCGAAATGTCGACCCCCGGTTCCTGCAAATCATCGGCACCCAAGGCGAGGTCCCCCTCTATTTCACCGGAGAGAGCAGCCGCCGATTCGGCGCGTCCGACCGCATTCTGTTCTGGGCGGACGCCGCATGGGAAACCGCCTCTTCGGGGCACAAACGAAAAGATATTTTCTCTTCACAGAATGTTTACTGGCTCAGACTGGGCGACCGGCATGGCATGAGGCTGGCCCGGGAAGACGGCGGTTTGCCCTCCTCGTCCATGAAAAATGTCATTCATCCACGCTCATTTCCCTATACGCAGCATGTTGAAGAAAATAATTATTTTCTGCGTTTGCCCGATGCGCCCACCCGTTCCACGGGCGATCACTGGTTTTATTCCTCTTCGATTGTCGGAGGGGAGCACAGGAACTTTGAATTCTTTCTCCACGATCCGGACATCTATTCCCAGGACTGGGTCGAAATCGAACTCTTCGGCTATGGAGAGTCGAAGATCTTGCAGATTCATGATGTGGATCTCTATCTCAACAACCGGCATGCGGGAACCGCACAATGGCAGTTCACGGAGCCCGTACTCATCAAAGAGAGCCGGTTTTCCCCCTCTTTTCTCAAGGAGGGGAAAAACACACTGACTCTTGTCAACCGCTCTTCGGCCGGTGAACTCTCCAAACTCCATTTCGACTGGTGCAAGGTGACCTATCCCAGGCTCTATTCAGGAACTTCGGGCAGCCTGCCCTTTGCCCCGCCGGGCGGCAGCGCGGGCAGTGTTTGCCGTTTCAGCCTGGAAGGATTTCAATCTCCGGACGTTCGAGTTTTCAAGAAGGACATCAGCAGGCTTTGGAATGTGGACGTTCGCGCGGTTGTCGATACACTGGGAACCACGACATACCGGGTCCAGTTTCACGACGAGATCGTTGAAGAGACCGCACGCTATGCGGCCGTGCAAGAGGGGCATTTTCTGAAACCGGACAGTGCGGTCTATGTGGAAGATGAAGACCTGTCCTATGGAGGAGCCGACTATCTGATCGTCTTGCCCGATGATTCCATGCATACCCATTTATTGCAGAATTATATGGAGTTCAGACAGTCCCGGGGTCTTCTCGTGAAAGCGGTGTCCATTGAGACGATATACAATAATTTCAGCCTGGGAATGCCGGGTCCTCGGGCGATTCGCGGTCTGCTTGAAGCGGCGCGAAGGGATTGGAATCCCGTGCCCCGTTTCGTTCTGCTTGCCGGGGATGGGCATGTGTCAGAGCAGAGACATCAGGACCGGGTGCGCACCCGCGCTCTTTTGCCCGTTCCCGTGGTTCAGACCGTGAAATTTGGAGCCGTTCCGTCGGATCACTGGTTTGTGGTCCGCGGCTCTGACGACCCCCTGCCCGATATGGCCATCGGGCGATGGCCGGTTCGGTCCACGCGTGAACTGGATGCGGTCATTCAAAAGACGCTGGACTATGAACAGGCGCCCGCTGATGCCTGGAAAAACCGGTATCTGCTCATCGGAGCCAGAGGTCATGGAGGCCAGGATGTATTCCGCATTCAATCTGAGACCCTGATTCAGGAGAGCATGCCGCCCAGCCTGTCGCCCAGGCGTCTCTATCTCGGGCAGATCGATGCATCGGAATCGGCCACGGATTCCCTGATCGGAATGTGGAACCAGGGGCTCGCCCTGATCAATTTTCGGGGTCACGGGGGAGGGGCCGTTTGGTCCGATGACCGGCTTCTCACTCTGCAGGACGTTCCGT
>Ga0209614_1000051_pt1 | contig 100346 bp, 53 predicted proteins | sample BlaSprsedimmetaG_FD_185484 | JGI IMG/M metagenome (GOLD analysis project Ga0209614, IMG submission 185484) | Hot spring sediment bacterial and archeal communities from California, USA to study Microbial Dark Matter (Phase II) - Blank Spring... ... | reverse complement strand
CCGGCCGGTGTTTCGCTCCGTTCCCGAAACGGAGCGACATGCTTTTTTGGGGGCAAAAAAGCATGCAAAAAACCCTTCGGCTGCTGATGCTTTTATGGAAAAACTACGGCGGGGGAAGGCCTGCAGCGATCCAAACCCGTCCCTGACGGCGCTGTGCTTGTCAGGGACTCAGACAGGATCGCTGCACAGGCCTTGGCGCCTTTTCCCCCGCCTTGTTTTTCACATAAAACCCTCAGAGGCCGGTCCTTTTGATGAAATTTGTTGTAATCATGGAACATAGCTCAGTAGAGGTGGCCTGTTTGCAGAAACTTGATTTATTCATCCCGCCGGCCGGTGTTTCGCTCCGTTCCCGAAACGGAGCGACATGCTTTTTTGGGGGCAAAAAAGCATGCAAAAAACCCTTCGGCTGCTGATGCTTTTATGGAAAAACTACGGCGGGGGAAGGCCTGCAGCGATCCAAACCCGTCCCTGACGGCGCTGTGCTTGTCAGGGACTCAGACAGGATCGCTGCACAGGCCTTGGCGCCTTTTCCCCCGCCTTGTTTTTCACATAAAACCCTCAGAGGCCGGTCCTTTTGATGAAATTTGTTGTAATCATGGAACATAGCTCAGTAGAGGTGGCCTGTTTGCAGAAACTTGATTTATTCATCCCGCCGGCCGGTGTTTCGCTCCGTTCCCGAAACGGAGCGACATGCTTTTTTGGGGGCAAAAAAGCATGCAAAAAATCCTTCGGCTGCTGATGCTTTTATGGAAAAACTACGGCGGGGCAAAGCCTGCCGCGATCCAAACCCGTCCCTGACGGCGCTGTGCCTGTCAGGGACTCAGACAGGATCGCTGCACAGGCCTTCCCACTTCTTCCCCCGCCTTGTTTTTCTCATAAAACCCTCAGAGGCCAATTCTTTTGATGAATTTCGTTGAAATACCGGCACACAGCTCCGCAGGAGCGGCCTGTTTGCAGAAACGGGGGTGACGAAAAAAAGATCCCCGCACATGCGGTGCGGGGATCTGCCCATAGGTTCAGGGTCAGGTTGGGTGGTTTTAATCTATAAATCCTCTGTTACGGAGAAGGGCTTCGATACTGGGATCTTTTCCCCGGAAGTTCCTGTACAATTGAGCCGGATCTTCCGAACGTCCTTTCGAAAGCACATGCTCCCGGAAACGGGCGGCTACCTCCTGATTGAAAATATCGCCGGTCTCTTTGAACGCCTCAAATGCGTCGGCATCCAGCTGTTCCGACCAGCTGTATGAATAATAACCTGCGGAATAGCCCCCGATGATATGGCTGAAGTAAGTGGTTCGGTACCTGGGAAGGATCTCATCGATCAGCCCCCATTCGTCCATGGTTTGTTCTTCAAACGCCAGAACATCTTCCAGCGAAGGCTCTGTCAGGGTATGGTATTCCATGTCCAGTATGGATGCTGCCATGTATTCCACGGTGGCAAAACCCTGGTTGAAGTTGCCGGCTTCCCTGATCTTTTCAACCAGTTCAGTGGGGATCACCTCACCTGTTTCGTAATGATGGGCGTACATTTCCAGTACTTCGGGTTCGGTAACCCAGTGTTCCATGATCTGGCTGGGCAGTTCAACAAAATCGCGGGGAACGCTTCCCAGGCCGGGATAAGGCACATCGTTAAAGAGAGAATGCAGGGCATGGCCGAACTCATGGAACATGGTTTCCACTTCCTCGAAGGTGAGGAGGGCGGGTTTGTTGCCGGTAGGTCTGGAAAAATTACCCACTACCGATACAATGGGAGTGATCTTTTTCCCATCGCGGTAGTGAGCCCTGCGAAATCCTGTGGTCCATGCACCCACCCTTTTGCCTGGCCGGGGATGCCAGTCGGTGTACAGAAGACCCAGGTGCGAGCCGTCTTTATCGGTAACCTCGAACACTTCGGCTTCTTCATGATAGGTGGGGATGTCGGTGCGTTTCTTAAAGGTGATTCCGTAAAGTTTGGTAGCCACGTCGAACATTCCCTGCTGGGCGTTTTCCATCACCAGGTAGGGGCGGACCATCTCATCGTCCAGCTTGAATTTTTCCTTTTTGATCTTTTCGGTGTAATACCACCAGTCCCAGCTGGCCAGGTCGAAATCGTTCCCTTCCTCTTCGATCAGGTCCTGCTGGGCCCTGGCTTCCTCTTTTGCTACTGGCAGGGCAGCATCCCATACCTGTTCCATGAAATGGAAAACGGTTTCCGGGTTTTTGGCCATATTCCTTTCCAGCACATAATGGGCATGGGTGGCATAACCCAGCATCCGGGCACGTTTCACGCGAAGGTTAATGATCTCCTTCACAATCTCCTTGTTGTCATATTCATTATCGTTGTTACAACGCATGAAATATCCACGGTACAATTTTTCACGCAGGTCCCTTTTTTCGGAATATTGCAGGAAGGGGATCATGCTGGGTTTCTGCAGAGTGAAAACCCATTTGCCTTCCAGCCCTTCGTCCGCTGCGGTTTCGGCTGCCGCGCTGATCACATTGTCGGGCAATCCGGCCAGGTCTTCTTCCTTTTCGATCACCAGCTTGAAATGGTTGGTCTCGGCCAGGAGATTATCGCCGAACTTCACACTCAGTTCCGACAGGCGTTCATTGATCTTTCTCAGCTCGGCCTTTTGCTCCTCGGGAAGGTTTGCTCCGTTGCGGACAAAATCCTGGTAGGTTAATTCCAGCAGGGTCATCTGTGGGGCGGTCAGGTCCAGTTCATTCCGTTTTTCCCATACCCTTTTCACCCGGTCGAACAGTTCGGGGTTCAGGCTGATATTGTTGTAATGTTTTGTCAGCAAGGGCGAGCTTTCCCTGTTCACAGCCTGCATCTCCGGATTGGTGTTAGCTGAATTGATGGGGGAGAAGGTGCTTCTTACCTTATCGAGCATCTGCCCCGACAGGTCGAGGGCAACAATCGTGTTCTCGAACCCCGGTTCTTCCGGGTTGCTGACAATGTCTTCGATCTCCTTGTTGTGCTCTTCCATGGCAGCCAGGTAGGCCGGCATGTAATGTTCCACCCTGATCCTGTCAAAGGGAGGCACACCGAAAGGGGTATCCCATTCCTGGAAGAAGGGATTGATCTCTTCCTGCTTACAGGCACTCATAACCAGCAGTAAAGCGGCGAATATAAAAAAATACTTTCTCATAGGTTTTTGATGGTTTAGGGTTTGATGTCATGCCATAAAGATAATGATTTAACGGAGACGTTTTCCTGTTGAAGAACAGGGAAAAGGCGTTTCTCAGACGGTTGATTCTACTTATCACCTTTTAACAGGCTACTTATGCGGAGTTCCTTGTCCCGGATTCTCCTGTGTTTCTAAAAGCAGGCCGCCGCTGTGCGGCACTGGTGGGTGTAATGGTGTGATCGGGTGATGGGTGATGGAGAGGGGGAGTGGATTGGAACAATCCCCTTGCCTGTTTTTCGTTGATCGTTTCATCCCACCAGCCCCCATACAACATGCCACACCATATCGGCCCAGAAATGGATGCCCACGGCTGCCAGGAACCCCGATTTCCTGAAAAAATAAGCGGCAAAAACGGAAATAACTCCGTTCAGCAGAAAAATTTCGCCCAGCAGCAGGGAAGGGATGGCCGACAGGGATTCAAGCTGAAAGAAGACCATGACTGACGGCATGTGCCCTGCTCCGAATGCGATGGCAGAAAAAAGGGTAACAATCCAGAAAATGCCGTTCTGCCATTTTCCCTTCAGTATCACTTTCGACACCAGCCACACCCAGAAGGAGATGAAAAACAGACGAAAGATAATTTCTTCTCCGATGGCAGCGGTGGCCGAAGCTACCAACGATGTGGGAAAGGGAGGATGTGGCAGGAGACCCAGGGAGTGGAACCGGCTGAACACCTCATCACAGAGAATGATGAAAAGGCCCAGGAAAATGCCTGTCACGAGCGGGACCAGAAATCTCTGACGGTGTGAAACCGACGGGTCGAGTATTCCAGCAAACCCCAGCTTCCGTGACAGGTAGAGCCCCAGCAACCCCAGCCCGCCGTAAATCACCAGCATGATGGCGGCATTGACCAGGCCCAGCACCCACCGGGGAGCCGGTAGCCCCTGCTCAGGCATTACGGGGGCATAATCGCCCTGCGGCAGGAATACGTTGACAGCCGCCAGAACAGCCAGGAGGAGCACAAGGCCGGCATACAGGAGAATGTCCTTATCCTTTCGCACAGGTGTCATTTTTGCTTTCATTTTGAACATATTTTCCAGTTCATAACCTGTTTACAGCCCATCAAAAAAAAATACCGGATAATTATATTTTGCCCTGCCACCTTGAAGATAATTCCGGCCCCGGGTGGTTGCCGTTTTCTATATTTACTGCAGCCTCTGCATTTTATCCTCCGTCAGCCGGTAAACCACCCAGTCGCTCATGGGCACGGCGCCCAGCTTCTCATAGAATTTCCGGGCAGGATTCCAGTGCAGCACTGCCCATTCCATCCGTCCGCATCCGCGTTGCCGGGCAATCTGCACCAGTTCCATCATCAGGGCTTTGCCGATACCCTGGCCCCGGAACCTTTCCCTGACAAAAATATCTTCCAGATACAGGCCGGGTTTTCCCACAAAAGTGGAAAAGTTGTGAAAGAACAGGGCGAATCCGGCGGTTTCGCTTTCCCATTCGGCCAGAAGCACTTCGGCGGCGGGCCGTTCGCCGAACAGGTTTTTCTTCAGAATTTCCGGAGCGGCCACCGCCTCGTTTTCCAGCTTTTCATAAACGGCCAGCTCTTTGATGAGCTGTGCGATCAGCTCTGCATCTTCCGGCCGGGCATGCCTGATATGTAACGGAGCGGAAGGTTTCATGGGTTATGCTGTTTTTATGGAAAATGTTATCCATCCGGGTATTTCCGACAATACCTTATCGATCCGGGCCAGTTCGTCTGTACTGAATTCCGGCTTCTCCAGGGAGGCCAGATTTTCCAGCAACTGCTCCCTGCTGCTGGCTCCCACCAGTACCGATGTGATCCTTTCGTCGCGCAGCACCCAGGCCAGGGCCATCTGGGCGAGGCTCTGCCCCCGTTTGTCGGCCAGCGCCTGCAGTTGCCGTACTTTGCTGACAACCTGGGGAGTAATGTGCTCTTTCTTCAGAAATCCGTGGGGTTTGGCGGCCCGGGAATCATCAGGTATTCCCTGCAGGTACCGGTTGGTAAGTACTCCCTGAGCCAGGGGACTAAAGGCAATGCATCCGGTTCCTTCCTCCAGGAGCACATCCAGGAGTTTATCTTCCACCCACCGGTCGAGCATGGAATACCTGGGCTGGTGGATCAGACAGGGGGTTCCCTGTTCCCGCAGCCAGGCTATGGCCTTCCGGCTGGTTTCGGCATCATAATTGGAAATGCCCGCATACAGGGCTTTTCCCTGTTTTACCGCATGGGAAAGGGCTCCCAGGGTTTCTTCCAGTGGCGTTTCCCGATCGGGGCGGTGTGAATAGAAAATGTCCACGTAATCCAGTCCAAGCCGTCGAAGACTCTGGTCAAGGCTGGCCAGCAGGTACTTGCGCGAACCCCAGTCGCCGTAAGGCCCGGGCCACATGGTATAACCCGCTTTGGTGGAGATGATCATCTCATCGCGGTAGGCTTTCAGGTCCTGGTGCAGGATCTTTCCGAAATTCTCCTCTGCCGCACCGGGAGGCGGACCGTAATTGTTGGCCAGGTCGAAATGGGTGATTCCGGCATCAAAAGCCGTGCGAATGATATCCCTGGCTGTTTCGAAAGAATCGACATGGCCGAAATTGTGCCACAGGCCGAGGGAAACGGCCGGCAACAGAATGCCGCTTTTCCCACAACGCCTGTATGCCATGTGATCGTACCGCTGAGGATGGGGAAGATGGCTCATAACAGGTTTTTTTTGTTACACATTCATTTCAGGCACCGGGCCCTGAACTTTTGAAGTATGGTCAGAGCCCCTGCCTGTTAATACAAAATAAATAATTATTTGCCGGTTTACCGGGCAGATTAAGCAGGAATGAATTAATTTTGATGACATGTCTATCAAGTTTACACCCGATACAGCTTCCCTGCGCGTTTATCGTGCTTCCGCCGGATCGGGTAAAACATTCCGGCTGACCGGCGATTTCCTGCAGATGATTTTCCACGATCCGGCCCGTTACCGGCATATCCTTGCCGTTACTTTTACCAACAGGGCTACTGCCGAAATGAAAACCCGCATCATTGGCGAACTGTATGTGCTGGCGACGGGAGAGAAATCAGATTACCTCGGGGAACTGTGCCGGGAAACGGGGTATGAGCCCGGAAAAATACGGGAAAGAGCCGGGGAGATTCTGAAACGCCTGCTTCATGATTACAGCCGGTTCTCGGTGGGTACTATCGACAGCTTTTTTCAGCGGGTGTTGCAGCAGTTTTCCCGCGAGATTGGCCGGGCGGGGGGATATACCCTTGAACTCGACACTGACCACGTGCTGAATGAGGCAATCGACCGGATGATGCGTTCCCTGGGTGGCGACCCCGCGCTGAAAGACTGGCTTGTTCGCTATTCCCTCGATACGGTGGAGGAAGGAAAAAGCTGGAACATTCTTTCTTCCATCCGGAAGCTGGGGGAGGAACTTTTTAAAGAGTCATACCAGTCAGTTGATCCCGGCTGGTTTGAAATATACCGGGATAAGGATGAACTGAAAAGGGTGGTGGGCAGGATGCGAAGTGTGAAGGCCCGGTTCGAACAGGAAATGATGGATATTGGAAGCCAAGGCCTGAAGATCATGGAGCAGCACGATCTGGTGCCGTCTGATTTCAAGGGCGGCAGCAGGTCGTTTGTGAATTATTTCGGCAAGCTGGCCGGGGGCGATGATTTTGAACCGGGAAAAAAAGCCCAGCAGGCGTGCGACCGGGTAGAGGAATGGTTTCCCCGGGGAACAGATAAGGAGGAAGCCATCCGTCATGCATTCGACAGCGGTTTGAACAGCCTGCTGAAAAACGCACTGGGAAAGTATGAAAAAGAAATTGTACAATACAACAGCGTTTGTCTTGTTTTGAGAAACCTGTATGCCACGGCCATTCTGGGCGATCTTGCCCGGCATGTAAGGGATTACCTGATGGAGGAAGATCTTTTCCTTCTGGCCGATGCCGGCCGTTTCCTGAGAAAGATCATTGGGCCGGACGACGCTCCGTTTATTTATGAAAAGATCGGGAACCGCTACCTGCATTTTATGATCGATGAGTTTCAGGATACCTCCCGATATCAATGGGAAAATTTCCTGCCTCTTGTTCGTAATGGCCTGGCGCAAAACCATTCCAGCCTTCTGGTAGGCGACGTGAAGCAATCGATCTACCGCTGGAGGAATTCCGACTGGCATATCCTGGCCGGCGAAGTGGAGAGGCAGTTTTCTGAAGAACAGCTGCACTTCAATACCCTGCATACCAACTGGCGAAGCCATGAACATGTGGTGGCTTTCAACAATGCTTTCTTTGGAATGGCTGCTGAAAGCATGCAGGAAAAATTCAGGCAGGATACCGAAGAGGCTGGTTATCCCGATCCGGGCGCCGGGGAACTGATCACGCGGGCTTATGACCGGGTGGAACAGTCGCTTCCGCGGAACCATAAAAAACCCGGGGGGTATGTGCGGATTGAATTTGTGGATAAGCAGGGTATGAACGAAACGGTACCGGCAGCTATTCCCGGCTGGCTGGAGAAGCTGCAGGAACTGGGCTACCGGCCGGGGGAAGTGGCTATACTGGTAAGGAAAAAGGAGGAAGGAGCCAGAGTGGCGGAAGCGGTTCAGCAGTATGTAGAGAGCGGCCGGGCAAAGCCGGGTTATTCATACTCGTTGGTTTCCAGCGATTCCCTGCGCCTGGAACAGGCTGTTTCCGTGAGGTTTATTCTCGCTGTTTTCCGCCGGATGGCTTACCCTGACGATGCCGTTAACCGGGCTCAACTGTACCTGCTTTTTCACCGGTACATTCTGGAAGGGGAAGAAGATACGGCACGCATTCATGGCCTTTTCCGTGCAGCAGGGAAACCTGATGAGCCTGCCGGTGAGTTGGTTCGTGAAATGCTCGACGACCTGTGCCGCCGCCTGGACGAACCGGGAGGATGGAGCCTGTTTGAACGGACCGAACGCCTGATCCGCCGCTTCGGCCTGCACCTGTTCAGGGACGAACAGGCCTACCTGCTGGCTTTCCAGGATACCGTGATGGATTTCCAGACCCGGTATTCGGGCGATGTCACCGCCTTTCTGCGCTGGTGGGAGCAGAAACGGCCCGCCCTGCAGCAGACCGATCAGGAAGGCTCTTTCCGGGTACTTACCATTCACAAGGCCAAGGGACTGGAATTTGAAGCTGTGCTGCTGCCTTTCTGCAACTGGAATATGGGCGACGGATTTCCCCGCCTGTGGTGTGCCCCCGGTGAATCTTTTCCCCTGTTCCACGGGGTGGTTGCCGTTGACAACCAGAAAAAGCTGGGGCAATCGCATTTTGCCGGTGAGTACTGGCAGGAAAAACTGAATTCCTATGTGGATAACCTCAACCTGCTGTATGTGGCATTCACACGGGCAAAAAAGGCCCTGCTGGTATGGTCGCCTTACCCGCCCCAAAAGAACAATCTGACCACGGCGGGCAATCTTCTGTGGCATGTTATTGAAACGGCTGCCGGTAAAGCGGAGAAGGGGACCCTTCAAAATGTTCTGTCTTCCCCTTTTCACCAGGAGAAAGGGTTGTACGAATACGGTTCTTTTCCGGCCGCCGAACGTGAATTACATGCCGAACCCTCAGCATTCGACTATCAGGCATCTTTTTCGGGTGAAGGTGGCTTGCCGCAGAAGGGACTCCGCCTGCGGCAGGAAAGCCTGGAATATTTCCGTCTTACCGGTTCGGCAACGGGGCAACGGGTTAACCGGGGAAAGCTGTTGCACGAACTGTTTGAAAAGATTGCCGGCCCGGAAGGTGTAAAAAAGGAACTTGACAGGATGGTGCGGTCGGGGCGTGTACCGGCCGGTGAAGCAGGGAATCTGGAAAAACAGGTTGTGCGGTGGCTCGATCATCCCACGGTGCGTGAATGGTTTGCTTCCGGCCGGGAGGTGAAAAAAGAGGCCGGCATTTATTCCCCCGGCGGCCGGGAAAGACGCCCCGACCGGGTCCTGATCGATGGGAAACGTGCAACCGTGGTTGATTACAAGTTCGGAGAAGCCGAAGACGACCGATACATCCGGCAGGTGGAACAGTACACCGCACTGCTTCGCGATATGGGGTACACACCTGTGGAAGGATACGTGTGGTATGTTTTCCTGAATAAAATAGTGAGTACCGACGGTAAGGAAATCATTGCATAACGATGGAGTATCCCTGGGGACATCAGCGGCGGTTTAACGACTATGCCGGGTATTTCAGGAAACTTTTCGGTGAGCGTGTGCAGAAAGTGAGCATCGACGCAGGATTTACCTGCCCCAACCGCGACGGTACGACAGGAACGGGAGGATGCACCTACTGCAACAACAATGCATTCAATCCATCATACTGCTCCGTGGAAAAAACCGTTACCCGGCAGATACAGGAAGGGATCGCATTCCATAAGAAACGCTACCGCAGGGCCATGAAATACCTGGCGTATTTCCAGGCCTATACCAATACCTATGCGGAATTGCCCGTGCTGAAAAGCCTGTACGGGGAGGCCTTGTCAGTGAAAGACGTGGTGGGGCTGGTGATCGGCACGCGGCCCGACTGTGTGGATGAAGCCCTTCTGGATTATCTGGCCGGCCTGAAAAACCGGGTGTATGTGATTGTGGAATACGGTATTGAATCGTGTTACAATCACACCCTGGAAAGGGTTAACCGGGGGCATACCTTTGATCAAACGGTACGGGCGATCAGGGAAACTGCCGCCCGGGGTATCCGCACCGGCGGACACCTTATTTTCGGTTTGCCGGGCGAAACCAGGGAGGAAATGCTGAACGAAGCCGTTCTTCTTTCCCGGCTTCCCCTCAGCAATATCAAATTCCATCAGCTTCAGATCATCCGAAACACCCGGATGGCCGGCGAATACAGGAATCATCCCGAACGCTTCCGGCTCTTCGGTCCGGACGAGTATGTTGAGTTTGTATGCGATTTTCTCGAGCGGCTGAACCCGGCCTTTGTGGTAGAGCGGTTTGCCGGCGAGGCTCCCCCCGATTACATTACCGGTCCGCGGTGGGGGTTCCGGTACGATACCCTGGTGAGAAAGGTGGAGGCCCGGCTGGAAGAAAGAGGCACCTGGCAGGGGGCCCTGTATACAGGTTAAAGCTCAGACCATTTTCATACTTTAATAAAAGAAAATTTAAAGAGTATTATGAAAAATCCTGACTATTCACCATATCTACGTAGTATGCTACGTAGTAATCTACGTAGTAGTCTACGTAGAAATCTACGTAGATATCTGCAAAACATTTTCTGTATCACCGTGTTGATGTTGTTTCCTGCCCGGGGGAGGGTGGAGGCACAACCGGTGAAGGTGGGCGACGAATACCTGTGCATAAGGGCGGAGGCAGGCGATCCGTTGTATACCACCTATGCCGCTGCCATGGATAGGAGCAGGTTGTACGGCGACAAAGCCTACAAAATGGATTATGATTCCCCTTCCCGGCCTTTGCATTACTCGGGCGACCAGGCCGGCAGGTTTTATACCGTGTGGATGGTGAACAGGGTGGTGGTCGACCGGGTGGAAAAATACCACCGGCCCCCAGTGGTAACGGCATCTTTTCCCGATATGGCCGTGATGGAATACGAGCTGTATCCCGGTGTGGAGGTGCAGGAAGTGTTCCTGGTATATTCTTCCTCACTGGCCGTGGTGCAGCAGCATGTGGTGAACCGGTCGGGCCGGCCGGTGATCGTCGACTGGTACCCCGTACTGGAGCTGGGGAACGATTCCCTGGAGATTAAAGAATTCAACCGGAAGGCCAACGGATACGTAACCCATCATTTTGAAACGAAAAAACGGCTCATTTCCAATCTTTATGCCGATGCTCCTTATCCCACCGATACACGCGACCTGTTTGCCGCTAATGTTCCCCTGTATTCCTTCGGGGGGTACCGGGGCGGACCGGACGATCTGTACCGGGAGATAAAAACCGACTGGTATGCAGAGAACAGGACCGATTCACTGAACGGGAAAGAGAATGGGCTGGTGGACCTGGTGGCATTACACAGCCGCTTCGAACTGCCTCCCGGGGGGCAGAAAACACTTCGGTATTTCCGGGGATGGCAGGACCGGGCCGAGGGTATGGAACACCTTACCGCTCAGATCGAAAGACTTAATCACTCATCATGGCAACCCTTTGCCGATGCCAATGTGGAGCTGTTCGCTTCCGTCCCCCGGATCCGGTTCGGCCGGGAGGATTTGAAACAGGTTTACCTGGGGAGCCTGAACCTGGTGCGTGGCTGCATGCTGCCTCCTTCCGGAGAAACCAGTCATAATTTTTATGTTTTCTCACGCCAGCCCCTCTGGGGGTGGGGGCACGGACACCAGGTACTGCACGAATCGCTCAGCATGCTGGCCTATGTGTATCTGGATGCCCAATCGGCCCAGGAAAGCCAGCGGGTGTACATCGGGCAGCAGGGAGAAGACGGTTTAATAGCCTACCGGCATGGACCGAGGGGTATGCAGGACTATCCGCACAGGGGGATGCCCACCACATCGGCGCCCTTTTTCAGTTGGATCAACCTGGAAATTTTCCGTGTGAGCGGCGACAGGGAGTTTCTGGCAGAAGCCTATGATGCCGGAGCGAAATATATCCGGTGGTTATACAAAAACCGTGATACCGACGGGGACGGTACTTTCGAATGGGGTCCCTACGGATTGATCGAAAATGTGCGCGACTGGTACAATGTGATCTTTCAGGTATCGGAAGAACGGCACCTGGATATCGACAAGGAAGATATTTCCGATGAGCTGGAATGCCTGGACCTGTCGCTCATGATTGTGCGGGAACTCCGGTCGCTGGAAGCCATGGCCCGGGAACTGGGGAAGGAAGAGGATGCTTCAGGCTGGTGCCGGAAAGCGGAAGAGCTGGCCCGCCTGATCAATCAGAGGATGTGGGATGAGGAAACCGGTTTTTACTACCATGTAGACCGGGACGATCATACCTTTCGTTTCATGGACCGTGACCTGCGACGCCAGGAGATCATCGGGTTTTTACCCCTGTGGGCCGGGGTGGCTCCGGAAGAAAGGGTGGAGCCCCTGATCAGGGCGCTGACCGACTCATCGAAATTCTGGAGGCAGTTCGGAGTGCCCACCCTGGCGGCTGACGATGCCTGGTACAGCCCCGATGTGGACTATTGCTGTAAATGGAACGGGCCGGTATGGATGCTGTGGGATTACATGGTTTTCGACGGACTGATGCAGTATGGCTTTTACGATCTGGCCATGAAGTTGGGTAACAAAATGCTGGATGCCGTAATGGTACAGCTGAAGAAAAACCATAGTTTCTGGGAGTCATACAGTCCCGACAATACCGTGCTTGACTGTCCTTCCAACTATATCTGGGATGCCATCATGGCCAAACTGCTGATCCGCATGTATACGGAAATGCCTGCCGGTGACCGTCAGGAAAAGTAAATGGCGGAAGCTGGTGCCTCCGCCATTTACAAACCTAACCTAACGAAACTTAACCCAAAAACTGAATCACAATTTAACCTATTGTTTGTCGTATACCAGGGTTACTTTCATTTCACCCCGGGGGGTGTTCGATGTGCTGGTAATGGTCAGGCTGTTTCCTCCTTCCGTGAGGGTCCATACCTCGGTGGTTTTCATTTCCATGGTCTGTCCGTCCCTTTCCATGGTGCGTGTGGTGGTGATAGTAAGGGATTTACCGTTATCTGACCAGCTGGCCACGGATGTGGTAGTACCCCGGAACGCTTCCTGGGAGGTTTCTTTACCGTCCAGACTGTATGTACTGGTAAATGTTCTTTCCTGATCGTCCCTGCCCCTCATGATCCTGTCAACCTTCATTTCGTTTCCCTTCTGGGTGACGGTAAGGGTGGGGGTGCCCATTCTGAATCTGCCTTCTTCGGTGCTGCTTTTCGATTCATTCAGTTTCCAGGTACCCGAAAAATCGGTTTTTTCCTGGGCTGAAATATTCCGCGGAAGCAGGAACATACCGGTCAGAAGAACCAGAATGATCATTCCGGTTCTGCTGATTTTACTGAGTGTGGTGCTTTTTTGCATGGCTCTTTGTTTTAGTATAAACTCATAACTTAGACCATTCAAACAGGTAAAATATTTCCCGGAACATAAAAAAAATCCAGAATAATTGCTTTTTTTAAGTTCTCTTTGTGAAAACACACATCCTAAAAAAAATTTCGCATGAAAAAATTTTTCCGGAATGTATTTCCACTGTTTTGCCTGGCTTTCCTGTATCTGATCCCCTCCGGATCATACGCGATGGATACCAGGGATACGAAAATGCTGACCCAGCCTGCTATGGGAACCGACCACATAGCCTTTGTGTATGCAGGCGATCTGTGGCTTACCGATCTGACGGGAAATCATGTAAAACGTCTTACCTCGGATGAAGGAGTGGAATCGAACCCGTTTTTTTCGCCTGACGGGAAAACCATTGCTTTCAGTGCACAGTACGACGGAAATACCGATGTATATGTTGTACCGGTAACAGGAGGTATCCCCGTTCGTCTGACCTGGCATCCGGGAGCCGATGTGGTACGGGGTTTTACTCCCGACGGACGGTCGGTGCTTTTTACTTCGTCGCGCGACGATTATTCCGGCCGTTACACCCGGTTTTACACCGTTCCGGTTAGCGGAGGCCATCCCCGGGCGCTGGAGATCCCCAACGGATCGAAGGCCTGCTATTCGCCCGATGGCATGCAGATGGCCTATGTTCCCGTAAGGGAAGTGTTTCATCAGTGGAAACATTACCGCGGAGGCACGGTAGCCACCATCTGGATCTATTCGTTCGGCGACCATTCCGTAAAGGTTATTCCCCAGCCGGAAGGCCGCTGTAACGATACCGATCCCATGTGGAACGGGAATACCATCTATTTCCGTTCCGACAGGAACGGCGAGTTCAACCTGTTTGCCTATGATACGCAGACAGGTAAAATAGAACAGCTTACCTTTTATGATGATTTTCCGGTTCTGAACGCCTCCCTGGGAAAGGGAACCATAGCTTTTGAGCAGGCCGGAAGCCTTCACCTCTTTGGTCTGTCTTCCCGTGAGCCCGAAAAGCTGACAATCGGGGTGGCCACCGACCTGCAGGAGCTGAGGCCCCGGTATGTAAAAGGAGAACGGTACATCCGGGATGCTGCGGTTTCTCCATCGGGAGCACGTGCTGTGGTTGAGTTCCGGGGTGAGATTGTGACCCTTCCCGCTGAAAAAGGCGATCCGCGGAACCTGACCCTTGCTCCGGGAAGCCATGAAAGAGACCCCCTGTGGTCGCCCGACGGCCGATACATAGCCTGTTTCTCGGATGCCTCCGGAGAATACGCCCTGCATGTGATGCCGGCCGATGGAAAGGGGCAGACCAGAAAGTATGCCCTGAACGGAACGGGTTTTTACCAGATGGGATACTGGTCGCCTGACAGCAAAAAGATTACTTTCAGCGACAACGGCAGAAACCTGTATATGATCCATCTCGACGAAGGAAAGATACGCCGGATAGCCACAGAGCCCATTTTTGCACCGGGGGCATTCGGAGAGCGGACCGGGACCTGGTCGCCCGACTCCAGATGGCTTGCCTACACCCTGAATACCCTGGCCTATATGCAGGTGGTATACCTGTACGATATTGATGCAGACCGGTCGTATGCCGTGACCGACGGATTGAGCAATGTGAGCGATCCGGTATTCGACCCTGGCGGGAAGTACATGTACTTTTTCAGCTCGACCGATGCCGGTCCGGTGCGGCACTGGTTTGCCCAGTCGAGCGCCGATATGGAGATGCGGAACAATATTTACCTGGTTACCCTTCGCGAGGACATTCCTTCGCCCCTTTTCCGTGAGAGTGATGAAGAGAAACCCGCTGAGGAAAAGCCGGAAACAGAGGGAACAGAGGCTAAAAAGAAAAAGGGAAAAGAAAAAGAACCGGAGGTGAAGGACGAAGGCTTCCGGATTGACCTGGAGAAGATACAGGAACGGATCGTTTCCCTGCCTGTGGAAGCCGGGTATTTGTCCAGTCTGCAGGTGGGCGGCGAAGGAATGATCTATTACCTGGAATATGCCGATCCCTCGGGGAGGGGAGGAGGAAGCCTGCAACAGTACAATCTGAATGAGAAGAAAAAGGAAACCCTTCTCACCGGAGTTTCATCGTATGAAATTTCTGCCGATCATAAAAAGATCCTGTGTTTCAGCAATGGCACTTTGGCCATTGTGGGATCGGCGGGTCCACAGAAACTGGCCGAGCACAAGCTGAAAACAGGCGATGTGGAAGTAAAGATCGATCCCGTGGCCGAATGGAAACAGATTTTTGATGAGGCATGGCGTATCAACCGCGATTATTTTTATGATCCCGGAATGCACGGAGCCGACTGGTCTGCCATGAAAGAAAAATACGGGGCTTTTCTTCCCCACCTCTCCTGCCGGGAAGATCTGAACCGGTTGATTCAGTGGATGTGCAGTGAGCTGGGGGTGGGCCACCATCGTGTTGGAGGCGGTGATTATCTGCACCAGCCCGAAAGGGTAGGTGGAGGATTGCTGGGAGCCGATTACGAAACGGTGAACGGCCGCTACCGGTTCAAAAAGATCTATGGAGGATTGAACTGGAACCCCGACCTGAGGGCTCCCCTGACAGAACCCGGAATTCAGGTCAGGGAGGGGGATTACCTGCTGGCGGTGAACGGTGTGGAACTGACTACCGGTCAGAACCTGTACAGCCTGTTTGAGAATACAGCCGGGAAGATTGTGGAGCTGACCGTAGGACCCCAACCTGCCATGGAAGGATCACGGGTAGTAAAGGTTGTTCCAATAGAGAATGAATATGCCCTGCGGAACCGCGACTGGGTGGAAGGGAATATACGTAAAGTGCATGAGGCCACCGACGGACGGGTGGCTTATGTATACGTACCCAACACAGCCGCTCTGGGCCATACGTATTTCAAAAGATATTTCTTTCCGCAGTCGAACAAGGATGCCATTATTGTGGATGAACGGTTCAACGGGGGAGGGCTCATAGCCGATTACTATATCGACATTCTCCGCAGGCAGTATCAGAGCTACTGGAACATGCGCTATGGAGCCGACCTGAAAACCCCCAGCGCCTCCATTCAGGGCCCCAAGGTGATGATCATTGATGAGAATGCCGGATCGGGCGGTGACATGCTGCCTTTCATGTGGAGAAAATTCGGCCTGGGCAAACTGGTGGGCAAACGCACCTGGGGTGGACTGGTCGGTACCCTGGGATATCCTGTGCTGATGGACGGAGGCTATGTTACCGCCCCCAATGTTGCTATATGGACAGAGGATGGATGGATTGTGGAAAATGAGGGCGTGCCCCCCGATATTGAGGTGACCATGTGGCCGGCCGAGGTAATTCAGGGGAAAGACCCACAGCTGGAAAAAGCCATTGAGGTGGTGATGGAAGAGCTGGAAAAAAATCCGCCTGTAAAACCCGAACGCCCGCCGTATCCCGTCAGGGGGAACAGGTAAGCAAGAAAATGCCTGCCCTGACGGCATTCAGGGCAGGTACCATTTTACATGCAGGGATTGCTGCCGGGATATCATCATGAAGGTGGCTTACACAGGTTTCTGTGTTATTTTCGCCGGGTTTTTCCAAACGTATCGGGAAATCAGAGCGCCATTCTTTTTTTCCCGGGGGTGATTTTGTATCTTTTAAATATTGTTTTTGGGAAAAGAAGTCAGTCTAATTGGATGCAGATTGTTTCATTGTCAGATGTTTTTTCACTTCACACCGGCAGTAAAAAATTTAATCATCCTGGGGATGATCCTGGCACTGAGCATACTTGTGGATGTTGTGGCGAAACGGACCCGTTTGCCACGTATTTCACTGCTGGTATTGCTTGGGGTGGGAATTGCCTTTGTCCAGCAGATGGTGCTTAACCAGGATGAACCTGTTCTGCTGGGTTATTTGAGAAAACCACTGATCGACCTGGCCCTGGTGATGGTGGCTTTTCTTCTGGGAAGCGAATTGACGGCGGAACGAATGAAATCGACCGGGCGGAGGGTCCTGATCATTTCTTTAACTGTTGTTTTCGTCACTGTTATTGTAGTAGGATGCGGGCTGCTGGTTACAGGAATGCCTTTTGCGGCGGCGTTATCGCTGGCCGCTGTTTCGGTTGCTACCGACCCGGCGGCTGTAAGCCATACCATTCGCCGGAAAGGGAATAAGGGAATAAGGGCAAAGATATTACTTGGTATTGTGGCCATTGATGATGCCTGGGGCATCATTGTATTTGGTTTGCTCATGGCATTTACCGGCTTTATGCTGGCAAGTGATGTAACCCCGGCATTGCTTCATGCGGCATGGGAACTGGGTGGGGCACTCTTACTTGGATGCGCCGTAGGATTGCCTGCCGCCTGGTTGACAGGTCGCCTGGATCCCGGTGAACCCACCCTGGCAGAAGCCATTGCCCTGATGTTGCTGTTGACCGGCTTATCGTCCGCCCTGGAGGTTTCGTCCCTTCTTAGCGCTATGGTGGCGGGTACCCTGGTAGCCAATTTCGCCAAACACCATACTCAATCCTTCCGCGAAATAGAGCACATCGAATGGCCCTTCCTGGTTTTCTTTTTTGTGCTTTCCGGTACTACTTTGAGGCTGGATACCCTGGATCATACGTTGCTTATAATGCTGGCCTACATACTGTTCAGGATGGCCGGGCGGCTTCTGGGTGGATTCATAGGAGTGAGGCTGGCTGGCAAGAAGAACCCGGATGAACAGCTTCCCGGGAAACTGGGGCTGGCCCTGACACCCCAGGCAGGAGTTGCCATGGGTATGGCATTGCTGGCAGCCGACCGGTATCCTGATTATGCTGGGGTGATTATGCCGGTGGTAGTGGTATCGACCATTCTGTTTGAAATGGTCGGGCCCTTCCTGGTTCAAAATGTATTGCGCCGTGATTCCGACTGACGAAAAGACCGGGGCTGGAGAAATTGTTAGTATTTTGAACATATGTAACAAATTTTCCCGTCATAAAGGCTTAATTTGTAACTTTTGCGATTAAATAAACGGATGCAGATGATGTTTCGCAGGGAAAAACACCGGGGTTTCCTGATCTTCTTACTGGCATTAACGGGTTTACATATTCTTTGCGCGCAGCCGAATGGCAACGAGTTCAGGTTCATGCATTATACCAATGAGGATGGGCTGCCTTCATCGTATGTCAAAAGCATCACCCAGGATCCCTATGGTTTTATCTGGCTGGCCACCCGGGTATCGGTTTGCCGGTTCGACGGAACGGAATTCAGGGAGTTCCCCGCTTACGATGATGCTGGTGAGCCTGTGGAGCTGATGGCCGATGAGATTGCCCTGTACAACGATACCCTGCTGGTATGCCGTTCCATTAACGGGGAATACTATTACTTTGATTTCGACTATGAATGCTACCGTTTTTTCTCTTTGCTGAACGACCTGGGCCCGTTTCAGGCCCTGGAGTATTCTGAACAGGGAGGGTTCTGGTTCATCCTTGAAAGCCGGTTGCATTACCTCGACCTGACCAATAATCAGGTGCTGGAGTTACATAAGAAAGAACCCTTCCCGGAATTACCAGAAAACGGAATCCCTGTATATTATGTAAAAGAACGCAACGGGAAACTGGTGCTGGTTACCGGGCTGGAAGAAATATGGGTGATTGACCGTCCGCATAGGGTGCTGAACCGTTTCAGAATGCCCGATATGCTGATCGGGGAATTTATGAACGTTTTTTATCTGGACGGGTATGACCATGCCTGGATGGGAACATCGTCCGACGGGTTGTGCCGGATGAACCTGGTTAACGGACAGGTTTCCTATTTCAACGAGGATTCAGGGGAGGGGCAATCGTTGCTGCATAATCTGACACACTGTATGACCGAAGACCTTACGGGCAGGATATGGATCGGTACGGAGGACGGATTGTGTGTTTGGTCGCCCGTGAACGAATCTTTTTCATACAGCCAGTATAATCTGACCAATCCTGAAGGCCTGAACACCAATCCCATCTATTCGGCTTTTTGTGACAGGGACGGGAATGTATGGCTTGGTACCTACATGGGCGGGATCAATCTTTGGAGTGCCGAGGAGGAGTTTTTTACCACCTGGCGGGCCGGAACCGGCCAGCATTATCTCGGGGGCAATGTAGTGAGCTGCTTTGAGGAAGACGTGAACGGGAATTTATGGATCGGACTGGAAGATCTGGGGCTGAACATGCTGGACGTTTCCACCGGGGTGGTCAGGAAATACCGGCATCAGGCCGGGAGGAACAGTTTGAGTTTCAATAATCTGCACGACCTGTTGTTTGAAACCCCCGAGCGGTTATGGATTGCCACGTATACAGGTGGAATTAATATTATGAACATTCGTACCGAACGGTTTGAATACATTAACACGGAAACCCATCCTCAGTTACCCTCTAACAATGTATATTGTTTTCTCAGGCACAACGATTCCATACTGATCGGTACCACTGCCGGCGTGGGGGTGTATGATCTGAATACCGGGAAACTGAAACGTTTTTACGATGAGGTATTTAACGGCATTCTGATCGAGTCGGTTTGCAAGACCGAAAACCGGATCTGGTTTTCATCCCGTCCTATGGTATATTATTATGACATGGAAGCCGACACCCTGGTAGCATTCGACCGGATACCGCATTTCAAAGGGATTAATTTCATTAAAAAAGATTCGAGGAACCGGGTATGGATAGGCGATAGTTATGAAGGATTGTGTTATTACGATGAGAAAGCCGATACCCTGGTGTATTTCAACAGCGATTCCGGTTTTCCTGTTTCCTGGATATTCAGTCTGGAAGAGAGTGTGGACAACTGGTTCTGGGCCAGCAGTGGCCGGGGACTGGTGAAATTCAATCCCGAAACACGTGTATATAAACTATTTGACAACAATTCAGGCATTCCGTTCAATCAGTTCAATTACCGGGCTTCATTCAAGGATTCGCGGGGAACCGTTTATTTTGGAGGAAATAACGGAATGGTTTCCTTCAACGAAACGGTAAGCCGGCGTGATGATCCGGCTTTGGAGGTGGTTTTCACCGGCATGCAGCTTTTCAACCAGCCGGTTAAGCCCGGCAAGGATTCGCCGCTGAAAAAATCCATCAACCGGGTATCGGAGGTGGAACTGCGGTACAAGGAAAATGTATTTACCATCGAATACACAGCCTTCAACTATGCCTATCGCGGCAGATGCCAGTATGCGTATTACCTGGAGAATTTCGAGAATTCCTGGAATTATGTGGGCAACCGGCGGTTCGCCACCTATACCAATCTGAAGCCCGGGGAATATTATTTGCATGTGATGGCTTCCAAAACCACCTCTGATTGGGAAAATCCCGAAAAGGTGTTGAAAATAATCATCAAACCGCCTTTCTGGCTGACCCACTGGGCATTTTTGATCTATTTCATGCTGGTAGGGGCGATCCTGGCAGGTATTTATCTGATCAGTACCCGGATCCAGAAATCGAAGGCCCTGGTTGAGATCGAAAGAAAAGAGCGGAAGTATGCCGCAGAAATGAACCAGATGAAGATCGAGTTCTTCACCAATGTATCGCATGAGCTGCGCACCCCGCTGACCATGATCATGGCTCCCCTGTACAGTATCATGCATCAGGACCACCTCAGTCCGGGCCTCAGGAAAAAACTGGTGGGTGTGGAAAGAAATGTGAATAGATTGCTTACCCTGATCAATCAGCTTCTCGAGTTCAGAAAGATCGAAAACGGAAAAGAGCACCTGAGCGTTTCCCGGGGTGATATCCATGCATTTGCCGAGGAGATCAGGGATTCTTTCGTACCGGTAGCCGAATCGAAAAATATTCAGTTCATTCTGGAGAAGCCCGAACAACCGGCAGATATCTGGTTTGATCACCAGAAGCTGGAAAAGGTATTGTTCAATCTGCTTTCCAATGCTTTTAAATTTACGGAAGAAGGAGGGAAGATTACCCTCTCGTTCAGGATTGTCAATGTGGGTCCGCGGAAGAAGAAGCCTGAACAGTATCTGCTGGTGTCTGTTTCCGATACCGGCCAGGGGATCGAGCCGGACATGGTCGACAAGATCTTTGATCGGTTCTTTCAGGTGGACAACAGGCCGGTGTCCCTCAGGGGTTCGGGTATCGGGCTGGCTTTTGTGAAAAGCCTGGTTACCCTTCACCGGGGAGAGATCAGTGTCAACAGCAAGGTGGGAGTGGGGACGGAATTCACGGTTCGCCTGCCGGTTTCGGAACATCATTATGCAAGGGAGGAGAGATATACGGGGAACGAACAGTTCATTTCCTCCACAGATAAATATATTGACGTGGATCCTGATTTCGATGAAAAACCGGCAGGAGCAGGAGCCGTCGTTCCAACAGGCAAGCCTTCTGTGCTGGTGATTGATGACAACCGGGAGCTGATCGAATTCATACAGGAACATTTCAATGAAAAGTACCGACTGCATGTAGCATACGACGGGCATGAAGGCCTCAAACAAACCATCAGGATCAAACCCGAGCTGGTGATCAGCGATATTATGATGCCGGGCATGGATGGTCTGGAACTTACCAGAAGGCTGAAAACCCAGCTGGAAACCTCGCATATTCCGGTCATCCTTCTGACGGCCAAGGGAGGGGTGGAAGAAAGATACCGGGGATTGCGGACCGGAGCCGATTATTATGTTGAAAAGCCTTTTTACCCGCATATCCTGGAACAGATAATCCAGAATATCCTTTCCACCCGGAGGCACCTGATCGAACAGCTGAAAAAGGATGCCCTCATGCCTCCTTCGGAGGTTGCCCATTCCGATGCCGATTGCAAATTCATTGAAGACCTTACCCGGATCATCAGGCAAAATATTGATAAATCTACCCTTGATGTATCGTTTATTATTAAAGAAATGGGGATCAGCCGTTCCCTGCTCCATCTGAAACTGAAAAATCTGACCGATTGTTCAACCACGGAATTTATCCGTTCGGTCAGACTCAGGGAAGCCGCCAGGCTGATCTCCGAGGGAAAATGCAATATTTCGGAAGCAGCCTATCAAACAGGTTTCTCCAGCGCAGCCTATTTCACACGGCGGTTTAAGGAGTATTTCGGCAAGTCTCCCAGGGACTATTTTTTCCATTCCTGACCCGTTTGCACATTTATGCAAGTAATAAAAACATGAATGCAATATCCCGTTACGAATTATTGCGAAATTTATATTGAATCTGTTTGACACAGGGATATAATGGTTGTGGGTTCAATAAAACGAAGTGTTAAAGGGTTTAGGTTCTGTAAAAAGGGAGGAGTGATCCTCCCTTTTTCATTTCATGATTCGGTGAATAAAGAAAGGAGGCAGCCGGCCGTCTCCTAATGGAAGGAATTGGTTATTATTTGAAATATAATGATATTCAGACGGTTATTTATATAATATGACTGGTTTCCTTTTACATAACAGGTATGGACATTTATACAAGAATAAAAAACATTTGTGTAAGCTGACCAGAAAATTTAGCTGGAAATTGGTTATGCGTTTTAATGCATTAACCGATGACAAACCTTAACTCTAACCTAAAAGCCTGACCTATGAAAAACAACCTCTTTAAGAAACCTGACAAGATCTGTTCTGCATTAGTCTGCCTGTCTCTTTCCGGATAGGCAGAGTCCGCTGTGTGGCTGAATGCCGGAGGTATGAACACATACACAGCACAATTTTCTTTCCGTATTTTATAATAGTATACAGAATAGATATGTTTTCACTGTTTTAATTCCAAAAAACAATTCAATGTCTATGAAAAGATTCATTCATGCTCCGACGGGGGCTGTTCCAAAGTTATCGAAAAGGAAGATACTTGGAACATTGTTATTTGCATTTCTCTTTCTTTGCCAGGCATTTGTGAATGCGCAGGAAAGGGAGGTGAGCGGAAGAATAACCGATCAGGAAGGTAATCCGATTCCCGGAGTGACTGTTCTGATCAAGGAAACCACGCAGGGTACCATTACGGATTCAGAAGGCTATTATTCCATCACCTGTGAGCCGGATGATATTCTGGTATTCTCCTTTGTGGGAATGGAAACCCGGGAGGTTGCCGTGGGTAACCGGACAGAGATCAATGTTGAGATGAGACCAACCGAGGCAGAGCTGGAAGAGGTGGTGGTGGTCGGATACGGTGTCCAGAAAAAGGAGACCCTGGTTGGAGCCGTTTCCCAGGTAAGCGGTGACAGGCTGGCTGAGGTAAAAGTTGGCGGTAGTGTGGAGAACACCCTGCAGGGTCAGTTGCCCGGGCTGGTGGTGGTGATGCAGGACCCAACACCCGGAGAAGAAGCCAACTCCATTACTATGCAGATCCGGGGTGGCGCCTCCATGGGAAGCAACCAGCCTCTGGTGCTGGTCGACGGGGTGGAGCGTTCCTTCTCCAACCTCGACCCGAATGAAATTGCATCCATATCCATCCTGAAGGATGCTTCTGCCACAGCCGTATATGGTGTGAAAGGGGCCAATGGGGTGATCATTGTGAATACCAAGCGGGGACGGAAAGGAGCCGTTCAGCTCGAATTCTCCTCACTGACATCGGTGAAAAGTCCTACCCGCCTGCCCGAATACATGAATGCCTATGAAACCCTGAAGCTGAGGAATGAAGCATACAAAAACGACGGGAAATGGGATATGCTGATTTCCGACGAAGCCCTGGAACATTACAGAACACAGGACTCGCCGTATCTGTACCCCGATTTCGACTGGATGGATTTCTATTTCAAAACAGCCGTTGACCAGAATTACAATCTGAATGCACGGGGAGGGAACGATTTTGTGCAATATTTCGTTTCGGTGGGATACCTGAACGAAGGAGATGTATATGATGTGGGGGATGTATTTCCCTATGATTATGATAAGAAGAACGCACATTACTGGCATAACCGGTATACTTTCAGGAACAACCTCGATTTCAACCTGACGGAAACTACCGATCTTGCCATTAACCTGGGTGGGAACCTCAAGGTGTGGAACAAGCCCGAAGACTATTACACCCAGGAAACCTGGTTCGAATCGGTGACTACCATGCCATATTATCCGGAAGAGGCCCTGGAGCAATTTCCGGATACTCTGATTCCCTATAATCAGGAAGGCATCAGACCGTTTATCCGTCCAGATCAGGGACAGATCAGGCTGATGTGGACCGGCGGACGCGGATTTCACCGTCACAAAAGCAATGAGATTACTTCAGACGTGCACCTGACACAGCGTCTGGACTTTCTGACAGAAGGCCTGTCGGCTTCCGCCCGGTATTCCTACACCGGGAATGTCCAGTACCGGCAGATATTTTTCCTGAGCGATTACATGGGTTATTATCTGAACCCGGCCGATACCAGCTGGACCCGGTATGATTTTAACGGAAACATCAATTTCGACAAGCCCCAGCCCAAGCTGGACGTATCCGCCCCGGAATATCTACAGGGTTCATTCAGGAGCCACTATTACAGTGCCCAGTTGAACTACGAACGAACCTTCGGATTGCATGATGTGGCGGCGCTGGGTGTTTTCAGCCGGCGTGAAAGCCAGTCGGGCGCCAGTTTCCCTTCCTACGAAGAGAACTGGGTAGGAAGGGTTACCTATAACTACGATCAGAAATATCTGTTTGAGGCCAGTGTGGCCCATACCGGATCGGAAAAATTTGCCCCGGGACTGCGGTTCGGGACATTTCCGTCATTTTCCGTGGGATGGGTTCTTTCGGAGGAAGGTTTCTTCCGGCAGGCTCTTCCCTGGGTCAATTTCATGAAACTCAGGGGATCGTGGGGTATGGTAGGAAGCGATGCCGGTATTGCCCGGTGGTTGTATATATCTGAATATACCGAATCGGGTGGATCGATCGGGTTCGGTTATCCTATGAACTATTATCCTTTTATCAGCGAAGGGGCGATTCCGGTGACCGATGCCACCTGGGAAGAAGCCATCAAACGGAACATTGGGATTGAAACCGGGTTCTGGCAGAACCTGATCACCCTGAACGTTGACCTTTACAATGAATCGCGTGTGGGTATTCTGCAGTCGCGCCGTTCTGTTCCTTCATGGGTAGGTGTCAGTTCCATCCAGGGAAACCTGGGTGAGACAAAAGCCCATGGGCTGGAAGTGGAGCTGGGCGTGAACAAGATGTTTTCCAACGGAATGTTCTTCCGGCTGCACGGCATCCTTAGCGCCAGTGAAAGCCGGGTGGTTTTCTACGACGAATCGGAAACCGTTCCCGAAAACCTGAAAGCTGAAGGAAAACCGGTAGGGCTGGCCCAGAGAATGAACTGGTATACTCCTACCATGGGGATTCAGTGTATCGGGTTCTATCAGGACTTTGACGAACTCTTTATGTATCCGCTGGCCAGCGGACCCCAGCCGATTGTTGGCGATTTCAGGTACCTCGACTACAATGGTGACGGGACCGTGAACAGCCAGGACCGGGTGGTATCCACCCATCCGTTTGTGCCGGAGGTAACCTGGAGTTCCAGTCTGGAAGTAGGGTACAAGAATCTTTCCCTCCGGGCCGATTTTTATGGGATCAGTTCGGCGCAATTCCCCATGCGTCAGGGAGGGATGTTCTACCTCTATCCCTTTACCCAGAACAAGGACAATGCCCTGCTGGTGCATGAAGACCACTGGACCCCTGATAACCGGGATCCGTTGTATCCGGCCGTTCATTCCCTGGCAACCGAACAGTACAACTACCAGATCAACAGCTTCAGCATTCTGGAGGCGCGGTATACCAGGCTGAGAAACCTGTCGTTGAGCTACCGGCTGCGGGATAACCGCTTCCTGGAATCGATCGGGATCCAGGCTGCCAATTTCACCCTGACAGGAACGAACCTTTTCACATGGACCCCGTACTGGCTGGGTGGCGATCCGGAAGGTTTCAACATGGGGGTGGACTTTGGCGCCTACCCCATGATGAAGCGTTTCAACTTTGAGGTAAAACTGACCTTCTAATGCTAACCCGTTAAAAACATGACAATGAAAAGAATTACATATCTTTTGATAGCAATGGCCCTGATATTTCAGGGTTGTGAGGAATACCTCGACAAGGTGCCGGAGTCTGCGGGTATGACGGAAGAGGATGTTTTTACCGATTATCTGAATTACAGGAAGTTTGAAGACAGAATGTACAAAGATATGCTAGACCCCCTCCATCAGTTCGATTATACGCAGATAGCCGCACTCTGTGACGAGGGATACAATACATCCGACTGGGAAACCATGCCGATTGCCCAGGCGGGTGACTGGCTGCGCTCATACAATACCGGCCAGGCGCTGCAGTTTTATGCGGTGTGGAATGCCTGGGAGAGCATCCGCATAGCGAATATTTCCATTCAGAATATTCCCATGCTGGAAGAAAGCGGAAATGCCACCCAGGAGCAGATCAACCAGCTAAAAGGGCAGGCACATTTCATGCGGGCATGGTATTATTTCGAATTCCTGAGAAGGCAGGGAGGCATGCCCTATATTACCCGACCTCTGAAGGGAACGGACAATTTTGCCCTTCCAAGGCTTTCCTATCATGAAACGGCCCTGAAAATTGCTGCCGACTGTGATACGGCTGCCTCGTTGCTGCCGCTTGAGTGGGATATGGCTCATCTGGGCCGTCCGACAAGGGGCGCTGCCATGGCATTGAAGGCATCGACCCTCCTGTTCGATGCCAGTCCCACGAACAATCCTTCAAATGATGCTTCACGGTGGACCGCTGCTGCAGAAGCAGCCTGGGAAGTGATTGAACTGGCGAGGAACACCGGGATATATAAGCTGATGGAATCAAAAGGGACTGATGAGATAAAATATATGACACCGGGAGGGGTGGAAACCATCGAGTATCCCAGTGGTTTCGACAGCATATTTATGTATACACCTTATAATGAAGAGATCATCTGGGAATTTTATGCACGGGTAAACAACGGGGGAACACACAACCCGTTTACCGTGGCCAGCCTCTCTTCCCCGAGCATTATCCAGGGGTTCAGCCCTTCACAGAACATTGTGGAAATGTTTGAAACCGCGAACGGGCTTGCGATTGAAGATGATCCGGGTTATGATTCCCAGGATCCCTGGGTTGACCGTGATCCCCGGTTTTATCATTCCATTTTGTTCAATCAGGAGAGATGGACCAGCAAAACCGATCTGTATCTGGAGCTGTGGGAAGGTGGAAGCGAACGGATCAATGAACCCCATTACAGCAAAACGGGTTACCTGGCCCGCAAGTTCTGGGGCAAGAATGTGGATTCCTGGTCGGGAGCCCCGGCACCGTATACGCACAGCATCTTTTTCAGGTATGCGGAAATCCTTTTGATGTATGCCGAAGCCGCCAATGAAGTGGGTGGTCCGAACCATGTGATCTCGGGAGCCGACATGTCGGCCGTGGAGGCGGTAAATATGGTAAGGGCAAGGGTGAATATGCCGGAAGTAAATGCCATGTACCTGGGAAGTAAGGAAAGTTTTCGTGAAAGGATCAAGAATGAGCGGGCGGTAGAACTCTATCTGGAAGGAAAACGGTTATTCGATCTTTCACGGTGGGGTGATGCTCACAAAATGAAACACAAAGCCATTTACGGTATTTCCCTTACCGAGGATCTGTCAAAACCAACCGGGTTCATCATCAACCGGACAACCGATCCTGTTTTTGTGCTGACATTTGAGCAAAAGCATTACAGATGGCCCATTCCAACACAAGATGCCCTGATGTTTGAAGAATTTGAACAAAATCCCGGCTGGTAAGCCTGATCTGAAAATAAAAGGTGCTAACAACTGAAAAACAAAGAATTATGAATATAATGAAAAATCTGTTGATCTTTATGGTGCTTCTTGCCATGCAGGGTTTCGGGGCTCTGAATGCCCAGGAAGTACCCACGACCACTGTGACTAGTCGGGTGGTTGATGAGTCGGGCCAACCCCTTCCGGGTGTTGTGGTGAAATCCTTCAATCTGAAGAACACGGTCCTGACCGATGCCGCCGGAGAATTTTCCGTTCAGGCAACCACCGCTGAGGCTGACCATATTGTGGTTTCCGAAACAGGATATAATTTACTGGTTTATTCCATTGTCCCCGGACAGGAAGTTCCTGATGAAATAACTCTGATTAAAACCAGGGCCATCGATCCGCGTAATGAGGTATCACTGCCCTACGGTTCATTGAACAGCGACCGCACTGTGGGCGCGGTAAGTGTGATCACAGGGGAGGAACTGGAGTCCTTTCCGGCGGATAATTTGCTGGAAGCCCTGATGGGACGGGTTCCCGGACTGGTGATCAATCAGTACGACTACTTTCCCGGCAGGGAATCGCTGGGAGCCTACATACGGGGAGTGGGAGCCGCCATATACATTGACGGCGTTTCCAGGGACCTTACCGGTTTGAATGCTTCTGACGTAGAGAAGGTGGAAGTGCTGAAAGATCTTTCAGGCCGTGCGGTGCTTGGTCTTTCAGGCGCCGGACCGGTGATCTGGATCACTACTAAGAAAGGGAACCAGTATAACCGGAGAATATCGGTTTCAGCCGAAACCGGTTTCAGAAACCCGACTACCCTGCCACAGTACCTCGATGCCTACAACTACGCTACCCTGTTCAATGAAGCCCGGGAGAACGACGGCCTGAGCCCGAGATACACCCAGGATGAACTGGATGCATACCGTAACCAGAGTAACCCGGTGAGATACCCTGATGTGGATTATTACGATCTGTATGTAAAAAATTCGGCTCCTTTCTCCAGAGGCAATATCGGCTTCGAGGGAGGTGATGAAAGAGTGAATTATTACTCGGCATTCAACTATCTGACCTCACAGGGACTTGAATCAGTGGGGGAACTGTCGAAGAATGAAAGATACAAATTGCTGGGGAATGTGGATATCCGGCTGAATGATTTCATGAGACTGGGCGTCAACATTTCCGGTTCACTGAACAACCAGCGGTTTCCAAACGAAGGAGGAGGATCCGGAGTATTCAATATGTTCAACATCCTTTCTCAGTATCCTGCCAATGCCCATCCGGTGTATTTCGGCGATAAGCTGATCATCAGCGATAACTATCCGGTGAATGTAACCAATGAGCTGAAGTATTCAGGATTTGCCGAGGGAAAAATACTGAATGCCCAGAACTCGGCCAGCCTCGCCATCGACCTGAATGATGTGGTGGAAGGGTTGACATTGGATGCCCGGGCATCATTCGATGTTATGAACTACATTATTCACACGAAAGGGGGAACCGAAGCCCTGTACCGGCTGGAAAGGACCGGGACGGGTGCAGATACGGCTATTCTGGTTGTTCCAAAGGAAGTGGATGTGGATATGAGTGTTGGAAGCAACACGGTGGACCGCCGTACCGAGGCCATGACCTCGCTTAACTACGAAAAAGCATCGGGCAAGCATTCTCTATTGCTGAATGCCATATATTATATGGCGCTGCATGAATGGAGGGTAACCTCGGGCGATTACCAGCCCGACAAGTTGCAGGATATCTCTCTCAGGGCCAATTACAATTTTGACAACAAATACACCCTGGAGGCCGATCTTTCCTACACAGGAAGCATGAGATTGCCGGAAGGCGACCGGTTTACCCTCTTCCCCACCCTGGGAGCCTCCTGGATTGTCAGTAACGAGAGCTTTCTCAGCGGAAGCAGCCTGATTGACTACCTCAAGCTGCATACCTCTTTCGGGGTAATGGGAATAGGCGATTTCTACCTGGAGGGTTACAATCCCTATTACCTTTTCCAGACCCTCTGGAGCTCTGCCGGATCGTGGGGACCTGGCATTCCCGGAAATTATGCAAAGGCTGCCAGTATTTATACCATTCTGCAGCACGAAACAACCGATTTTGTACTACCCAAAAGAAGATATTTCAATGCGGGAATGCAGGGACAACTGCTTGACAAATCCATTACTTTCGAATTGAATTACTTCAACGAATATAATTACGACAAGATCTCGAACCGCCTGTACTCCCTTCCTTCCCTTGTTGGTACGGAATTCCTTCCGGCTACCAACTACGGCGAAGACAAGCGCTGGGGATTTGACGGAATGGTGCAGTATTCGGGAAGCAGCGGAGATTTCCGTTACTCTGCCGGCCTGAATGCCATGTACATCCGGGGAAAATACCTGGTGGTGGATGAGCTTGTTTCGCTGGAAGAGTACCGAAAACTGGCAGGGAAAGACATGGATCTTTTCTGGATCTACCATGCCGAGGGGCTTTATCAGAGCGAAAGTGAAATTACCTCCCGGAATGTGAGTCAGGCCTGGGGAGAAGTAAAACCAGGGGATATACGATATGAAGACAAAAATGGCGACGGTGCAGTGGATGAAAAAGATGTGTATACTCCCGGAGCTCATAGCCCCCGCCTTTACTACGGCCTGAACCTGAACCTGAGCTACAGGCAGTTCAGCCTGTTCATTGCCGGGCAGGGAGTAGCCGACGGCGATGTACTCCTGTCATCCGACAGGTATTTCAGGATTAACGGAACCCGACAGAATTATTCGGAGCTGATGCTCGACCGGTGGCCCGTGACCGATGAGTTCCCGAGGCTTACCACCACGTCGAACAACAACGTGCAGAACTCCACATTCTGGGTCAGAAATGCTGCCTATTTCAAAATAAAGAATGTGGAGCTGAGCTACCGGTTACCGACCACTGTTTCGCGCAGCCTGTCCATGGCCGATGCCCGTGTTTTTCTGCGGGGGACCAATCTGCTGGTTCTTTCCGGCCTGAATGAATACGGCGTGGATCCTGAAAACCTTAATGCGGGAATTACCGGATACCCTGTATTTAGAACCTATACTGCCGGCGTATCGTTTAGTTTTTAATCCAATATAAACCGAAGTTATGAAGCGAATAATCTTAATATGCTGGGCAATAGCAATGGTGGCAGTCGCATGCGACTATCTGGAACCCAGGCCCATTCAGCACCTCAGCACTGAGGAGCTGCTTGAAGCAGCCGATTATGGCGAGGGATTGCTTTCAACGGCTTACCGGAATCTGTATCCCAGTTTTGAAATTACCTCCGAGTATTATACCGACAATGCGGTACCTTCCCTGGCCGGGACCAATCTTCTGGCTCTGGGAGGGTGGACGGTGGAAAACAATCCCATTGGAAGCTGGGATCACTGGTATAATTCCATCAACTACTGCAATCATTATCTGGAACTGGGTGGCGATCTGTTATACAGTGTATCCGACCCTGTTCTGAACAAAACCCTTCAGAAAAACCGCCGGGCCGAAGCCTTCTTCCTGAGGGCCTGGTACCACTGGAAGCTTCTTCAGACCTACGGCGGATATGCCGACGGGGAATCGGAGGCCCTGGGCATCCCCATAGTGACCAAATCGTTGACCACAGAGGATGAGCTGGACCTTCCAAGAGACACTTACGAAGATGTGGTAGCCCAGATTGTGGAAGACCTGGATTCGGCCATTGCCGTGCTGCCACTGATGTACAACGGGGCCAGCCAGACCGATAACATCTCCAACCGGGGAAGGGCATCGGGCCTGGCAGCCATGGCCCTCAAGGCACGGGTGTACCTGTATGCCGCCAGTCCGGCTTACGGCCCGTCTTCTACGGCTCTGTGGGAAAGGGCTGCAGAGGCTGCCTATGAGGCAATCGAAGCTTCCGGAGGATTGACCAATTTGTCCTCATATGGTAATTTTAATGATTTTAACAATTTCGACCATATCTGGATCCAGCCTCCCTACTCATCCAATGCACTTGAGAATACACATTATCCTCCGTCGTTATACGGTGACGGATCCTGCAACCCGTCGCAGAACCTGGTGGATGCCTTTCCGGCCGGTGACGGGTATCCTGTGGACGAAAGTACCGCTTTTGATCCGGATGAACCTTATTCCAACAGGGATCCCCGGTTCGAAAGGTTTATTTTCTACAACGGGGACAATTACAACGGAACCTATATCCGGACTTACCAGGGGGGGCCCGATGCTCCCGGCGGTCTGTCGCAGGAAGGAACCCGGACCGGTTATTACATGAAAAAGCTGCTGAGCCGGAATGTGCGTCTGACTCCTGGTGATGTGACGAGCGATTACAAGTATTATACCTATCTGAGCCGGGCCGAACTGTACCTGAATTTTGCCGAGGCGGCCAACGAAGCGGTGGGACCGACCGATGCCAGCCTGGGTTATTCTGCCAGGGACGTACTGTCAATGGTCAGGCAACGGGCCGGGATCGATTCCGATCCATCCACTTCGGGATACCAGGATCAATATTTGGACGACCAGGCAGCGGCCGGGAAAGAGGCATTCCGGGATCTGGTGCACAACGAAAGAAGAATTGAACTCTGTTTTGAAGGTCACCGGTTCTGGGATATCCGAAGGCTGAACGAACCACTGAACCATACCATCAAGGGAGTTGAAATTGCAGAGGATCCCGACCCGCCGGCTCCGGAAGTATCAAACATTGCCCTGGTATCGGAGGCATCAGCCGATTATGTTTCCCAGTGGTCAAGGCTTTCATACATCAACAACGGAACCACTTCGCTGCCTGCTTTCCACAACTGGTACAGTGGCGGGCAGTGGAGGTATGTCCAGTATGATTTCCCCTCCTATTTTAAGGTGTCAGGATCAAGCAGCACGTATTCTGTTGATAGTGTGGTGGTTTACTGGTGGGAAGAATGTCCTACCTGTGGTGTACAGTATCCCGACAGCACCTATCTCGAAGCATGGGATGAAGGGGCAGGTGATTGGGTGGAAGTGTGGAGTGACTTTGACGGAATTACAGAAGATTACTGCCCGATCGTATTCACGCCTGCCATTCAAACCAGCCGGATGCGTCTGAACTTCCGGGATAATGCTTCATGCGGTATCAGGGAATTCGAAGTATACGGAGCGCAGATTGAACCGGCTGCATTTGAATACCAGGTGGTGAATGTGGAAAATCATACATTCCAGGATCACATGAGGTATGTGCCCCTGCCTTACTCGCAGACCCTGCTGATGAGCAACCTGAAGCAAAACAGCGGATGGTAGAAAAGTTTCTCAAATGTTAATTTCAAAAAACAGAGATATGAAAAATACGGTTATTATCTTGATTCTGGTTGGCCTGTTTACCGTCAGCTGTTACGATGAGTTCAGGACCGATTTTCCCTATACGACGGTAGCTTTCTCAACCGCCACCGGAGGATTGACCACCCAGGGTGAACTGGGCCGGACCGTGGTCATGGGAGAGGGACTGAAGCTCGATTTCGGCGTTTACATTGCCGGCCTGCTCGAGAATGATAAGGAATGGTGGGTGGATTATATGATCGATCCTTCATTGCTTGACGGAACCCCGTATGAGCTGATGCCCGCGGATTATTATACCCTCAGCAACGACAGCCGGATTACCATACCCAAAGGCGAATATGTGGGGAAAGTTACGTTAACCCTCGATTCCACCAGTTTTGTGAACGATCCCAGGGCTTCCGGTTTTAACCTGGCCCTGCCTATCCGGCTTACCGATACCAATGCCGATTCACTGCACACCACTCAAAGTACAAAAATCCTGGTGATTAAATACATCAATTACTATGATGGTTATTATGACCAGACGGGTACCTATGAGACGGTAACCGATGCCAGTGAGCTGATTGGCAGCGGTTCGATCGACAATGTGATCAAAATGTCGACAGTTATGCTGGATACCGTGCTGGCCAACGGCATGATTTACATCGGATCGGATTATGCTGTGAAATATGTTGTAAATCCGGATAATACGGTTTCTATGGAAAAAACCCCTGTCGGCGAACCTGAAATCATCAACCTGGCTATGACGGCTATCCTTTCTACCGATTACGTGAGTTCATGGGAAAATATCGAGGCCATACGCGATGGCTACGAACCATCCAGCTCGGGAGATAAAGGACCAGGCGCTTTCGGGAACTGGCCCAGCCCGGGTGAATGGGGATGGGTCCAGTGTGAATGGCCCGACCTGCAATACATCAGCCAGTCGGATGTATACTGGTGGACTGACGGGGGAGGTATTCAAATCCCTGAAGAGAGTTATATTGAATACTGGAATGTTGATACCGAGCAGTGGGAACTTGTCCCCAACCACAGTGGTTTCGGAGTAAATCCGGATATGTACAACATTACCACCTTTGATGAGGTGCTGACTAACAAGATCAGAATCCATTTCCGGGATGATGTGGAATCCTGCGGTATTCTGGAATGGAAAGTGTGGGGATACATGGCTGCCGTTAATCCCGAACAGGCCCGGATCTCTGCTGTTACACCCACGGGTGAATGCATCTGGGATCCGGAAACCAGCACATACCATCTGGAGTACCGGATCGATTATGAGGGCATGGATTATCATACCAATGTGAATACCCAGCTGGTGTGGAGGAACCGCATCAGGGACGGAGTGAACGAGTGGAGAAGGTAACCTTTTCAGTGAAATTTACCCTTTACAGGAAGGACTGCAACCGGCAGTCCTTCCTGTAAACTTCACCTCCCTGCTGTTGTTTCCAGCATACATGTCCTGTGAAAGGATAAAAACTTCGACCGGTACTTTGTCATATTGTTCAGAACCTCCTGCTTCCTGCACTTTTCAATCATCCTGAAATGCCAGCAAATAATACCAGGCAGGGTGAAGTTTTACGGCAGGCAATAGCAAATGTTAATTTAACTAAATATATATCATGATGAAAATGTGTATGAGTATGTTCATTCGAAGATTTTTATCCTTATTATGCGGGTCCTTCCTTTTTACTTTTCTGGTTTCACTGAACGGAGCGTATGCCCAGGTCCATGTGTCCGACAGCATTCCCCAGTATCTTTTCAGTGATTTTGCCACCGGTGTGGTGGTGAAAAAAAACGGGGAGAAAATAGCTACTTCTCTGAATTACAATATCATAACAGAGGAAATGATCTTCCGGGAGAACGGCCGTTATTTAGCACTTTCTGGAACCGATGAGATTGATTCCGTGTATCTGAATAACATGGTTTTCATACCTGCCGGGAAGGCTTTCTATGAACTGGCTGTGGACGGGCCCGTTAAGCTTTTTGTCCAGTTTTCGGGAACGGTGAGAGTGGAAGGAGAAGATGTGGGTTACGGTTCCACTTCGCAGACCAGCCGGGTTACGAACCTCAACTCACTGATCAGCAGCGGCGCCGTATACAGTATGGATCTGCCGGAAAATCTGGTTATGTCAAGGTACATTACCTATTATGTGGAACACAACGGAAAAAGGAAACGTTTTGTGAATGAGAGGGCTTTCCTGCGGAATTTCAGAGAATACCGGGAGGAGCTGGAGAAATATATTGAGTCGAATCACATTCAGTTCGATCGCTACAACGATGTGGTAAAACTGGTGCATTTCCTGAACGGGATGTATGGTGGGCTCTGAATCTGAAAAACAGAAAATGGGAAAATCGGATCAGAACAAGTTCAATATATGGGAATACACCCTATTTTCATGCTGTGTACCTCACACTTCCACCTCCCTGACATCCAGTACCAGAATACCGATATCGGAAGTATATGTTTTTCCCTGTATCCTGCTTTCAGAAAAGTTGAAAATTACAACATCACCGGCCTGTAAATGATCTGAGCGGATATTTCATTGGAAAACAGAATGGGTCCGGTCAGCATGTGGTAATTATCTCGTAAGAAAACAAAAAAGAAATGAAACAACGAATATCCGCGGGTTACAGAACATTTGGCATGGCCGGTTGGGCACGATTTTCATTCCTTGTTCCATTGGGCTTGTTATCCTGTTCTGCAGCCCCTGAAAATGAGCCACCCAACATTATTCTGATTATGGCCGATGATATGGGTTTCTCCGATCCGGGTTGTTACGGCAGTGAAATACAGACTCCCAACCTGGACCGTCTGGCAGAAAACGGCCTCAGATTTTCGCGGTTTTATAATGGTGCCCGGTGTTGTCCTACCAGGGCAAGCCTGCTGACCGGATTGTATGCTCATCAGGTGGGGGTTGGCTACATGGCAGACAATGACTGGGGGCATGAGTCTTATCGCGGGGATCTGGACGACCAGTGTGTTACTATGGCTGAAGCGCTGGGGAGTTCGGGCTATGCTACTTATATGACAGGCAAGTGGCATGTAACCCGGCATCTGGGTCACTGGAGCGGCGATTCAGCAAGGATGTCGAAAGAAAACTGGCCCCTCCGGAGGGGATTCGATCGCTTCTACGGGACCATCATCGGTGCCGGAAGCTATTATGATCCGGTTACTCTGGTCAGAGATAATGAACCCGTGGAACCAGAAGAGGATAACTTTTACTATACCGATGCCATCAATGATCAAATGGTGGTATTCATCAATGAGCATATAAAGTCGGGTAACAAAAATCCATTTTTCGCCTATGTAGCCCACGTTGCACCCCACTGGCCATTGCATGCGTTGCCTGAGGATATTGAGCGGTATGAAGGAGTGTATGATAAAGGTTGGGATGAAATTCGCAGGGAAAGGCTCGAAAAAATGAAACGGATAGGTCTGCTGGATGAAGATACGGAGTTGACACCCCGCGATCCGGGGGTGCCGCCGTGGGAAGAAGAGAAAAACAAAGCGTGGATGGTTCGTGCCATGGAGGTGTATGCGGCTCAAATAGAACGCATGGACAAGGGTATTGGACGAATTATCGAAGCACTTGAAAAGAATCATATTCTGGAGAATACTCTGATCGTTTTTCTTTCAGATAATGGCGGTTGTGCGGAAATTCTGACAGATGGATGGAGGGGAATGTTTATTGCCCGGGAAACGCGCGACGGAAGGCAGGTGCATGTGGGCAATGATCCCTCTGTTTTGCCCGGCCCTGAAAATACATATCAAAGCTATGGTGTGGGATGGGCCAACGTTTCGAATACCCCTTTCCGGCTGTACAAACATTTTGCGCATGAAGGAGGAATTTCGACTCCGATGATCATGCACTGGCCCGGCGGAATCAAAGCAAAGGGGGAATGGAGGCGTTATCCCTCTCATATCATCGATTTGATGCCAACTTTCCTGGATGTTGCCGGGGTGGAATATCCGGAACGGTTTAACGGAAAGGAAATTCTCCCGCCTGAAGGTCAGAGCCTGATACCTGTGATCAAACAGGACAGGGTGGAACGTGATGGCCCTCTTTTCTGGGAACACGAAGGAAACCGGGCGGTGCTCAGCGGTAAATGGAAACTGGTGCAGCGGCACAACCGGGATTGGGCGTTGTTCGACATGCTTATCGACCGCACAGAAACAACCGATCTTTCGGATGAAATGCCTGAAAAAGTTGCAGAGCTGAAAACCATGTACGAAGAATGGGCTGAATGGGCAGGAGTATTGCCATGGCCGGCTTATAAGTACATACAGGATAATAAGCTGGATGAAGATGCAAGATGAGGCGCAGAACATTCATAAAAAACACAGGATTGGGCAGTGTCGGCATTATCGGATCATCTGTTCTGGGAACGCTGAATTTCTCATACACCTTTCGTTCTGAAAGAAAGCCAAATATCCTGTTCATAACCACCGACTACCAGGCCGGGGAAGATGTGCCATTTATTGCCTCTTTTCTGCAAATGCCCAATCTGAACAGGCTTTACAGGGAAGGAGTTGTATTCAACAACCATTACTGCACAGCTCCGGTCTGTATGCCGGCACGGTATACTTTCATTTCGGGCCGGTACCCTCACAATCATGGCATGTGGGATAATGGCGCAAAGTGGTTACCGGAGGGGACTCCCCTGCTGATGAAGCAACTTTCGCAGAGTGGTTATTATGTAATCGGTGTGGGGAAAATGCATTTTCATCCATGGGACCGGATGGCAGGCTTTCATAAGCGAATATTTGCCGAAAGAAAGGGAAATGGCAGGGCAGACAACCACCGCATGGATGATTATGCCAGGTTCTTATCGGAAAATGGCCTCAGCCGGTGGAGCTATCTCAGGGAACAATGGAAATCCGACATATTCGGTGTGTATGACTGGCCTTTTGCCGAAAAATTTCACATTGATCATTATGTAGGGGAGCAAACCGTAAGGACCATTGATGAATTGGGAGACCGTTTCCCCTGGTTTTTATGGGTCTCATTTAACGGGCCTCATAATCCATGGGACCCTCCGGCCCGGTGTTCCGATCCGTACAAACGCATGGAACTCCCGGGGCCACGTTTACGTAAGGGTGAATTACTGGAAAAACCGCGTGATCACACCCGCCTTAGGTTCAATTATACCCGTGCTGTTCCTGACCGTATTGATCAGGCACCGGAGGAGGAAAAAGCGGAAATCATTCACCGGATCAGGGCCGGTCATTATGGAGGACTGAGCTTCATTGACGAGCAGATTGGCCGTATCCTGGATGCCCTTGAGTGCAGGGATCTTCTGGAAAATACGATCATCATCTATTCTGCTGACCACGGTTGCGAACTGGGGGATCATTTCAATATACATAAAGGGTTGTTTTACGAACGCTCGGCAAGGGTTCCCATGATTGTCTGGAATCCCGCACGCTTTAACCCGGCTGCCGTTGACAGTTATTCCGGACATATTGATTTGTTTCCTACCATCTTATCCCTTACAGGGACAAAAATATCCTCACAATTACGCGAAAAGCTTGAAGGCCGGGATCTGGTGCCTGTCATTAACGGCGTATCCGGACAGGGTCAACAAGAGGCATATAATGAAATCAGGGGCGGAACCAACATTGTGACAGATGAATGGAAAATGAGCATCTATCCGGCCGACGGCGACGGGGAATTATATGATCGCCGCCGGGATCCTGATGAGCTTCATAATGTGTTCGATCATCCCGATTACCTTGCGGTACGGAAGGAATTAACTGATCGCCTGATAGCCTTTCATCCTCCGTTAAAAAACAAGACCGGGCAGATGAAACCCGTCCATTTTATTGAAAAGGATGTGTACAGGTACAGAGGGGGCGAACATATTCCTCCGGAACAGGCTCCCTTCCAGGCAGGTAAATCCATTGCCATAAAAGCTGATATAACTCCTCTTAACAGAAGATGGGAAGATGGGCCGGTTATGGTCGCTCATGTGGCCGGAGAGCATGGTTACGCCATTTATATTAAGGACGGATATCTGGCCATGGGGTTCCGCCGCTGGGGAAAGGATGACATCATTCTGTCTCCGGAAAAATTGCCTGTACATCGGATAAGGATAGGCGCAAGCGTGAACAGGGAGGGGCTGCTGACCCTGCTGGTGGAAGGGAAGGCAGTTTCTTCCGGTAAAACCGATGGCTCTTTACCGGTTCAGGAAGGTCACGAAAGAGTGCTGGCACCACATATTTTTATCGGCCGGAGTCCGGAATGGGCCCGGCCGGTTGGTGAATATCAGCGCGGCCAGGATATTTCGGAATATGTTCAAAAAATCGAACTGAAAATTGAACATAATATATGATAAATTCATCAGGAATAAGCCAAAAAAATAAATTGGCCTGTGGAAACCCCTTTCGTGCCATCGGAATTGCCGGGGCCGCGGCAGCATTCTCCATTGGATTGCCTTCCTGTCATAAGGCGGAAGAACATCCCAATATTATCCTGATCCTGGTGGATGATCTGGGTTATGGGGATGTATCATGCTACAATGACCAGGCCAGGTTGTCTACCCCCAACATTGACCGGCTGGCTGAAACCGGCATGCGGTTTACCGATGCACATACCAGTGCCGCCCAGTGTTCGCCTACGCGGTATGGCCTGCTTACCGGCAGGTATTCCTGGCGCACCCGTTTGCAGGTGGGTGTGTTGCCCCCTTTCGATGAACCCCTGATTGAGAAAGACCGGGTGACACTGGCCTCCTTGCTGAAGGAACAGGGATATTCCACCGCATGTATCGGCAAATGGCATCTGGGGCTGGGATGGCAAACTCTGGAAGGCGATACCATCGATCCACGGTCATGGTCAGCCCGGCAAAACCTCAAAATCGACTATTCAAAACCCTTGACTACTTCTCCCAATGATTATGGTTTTGATTATTACTTCGGCATCAATGCTTCAAACAACATGTTGCCATACTGCCTGATTGAGAACAATCGCGTGGTGACGGTTCCCGAAAGGCCGAAATACCCAGTATTTGATACAGAAAGAGGGTTGGGACTGGTGGCGGAGGATTATGACAGCCAGAAGTTGGAAAATACCCTGTTCAGGAAAGCTATGGCCTGGCTTGAAAAGCAGAGGGAGGAACAACCCGGGAAACCCTTCTTTTTGTATTATCCCATGTCGGCCATCCACCGTCCTTGTCTTCCCGACGATCCGTTCATCGGCAAAGGGGAAGCAGGCCTGAAAGGTGGCAAGATACTGGAAACGGATCATTATGTGGGACAGTTGATGGAATGGCTCGGGAAGGAAGGGTTGGAAGACAATACCCTGTTCATTTTTACCAGTGATAACGGGGGACGGCCGGGCGATCCGAAATATGCGCTTCGTGAGCTTGCTGCAAACACCTATGGCCAGAAATATGCGCCTCAGAAGTGGATTGAAAAAGACAGTATGGTATGTGTAAACAATCCGTATGAAAAACCGGAAGGTTCGGAAAGTTATCATATCTACGGCCATTTTTCCAGTGCCGGTTTAAGGGGATACAAATCCGATATATATGAAGGAGGCCACCGTGTGCCTTTCATTATCCGGTGGCCGGGCGTGGTGAAAGCGGGTACGGTGTGTGATGAGCTGGTCAGTACCCTGGATTTTCTGGCTACACTGGCCGATTTGATGGATGCCGACATCCCTCCGGATGCCGGCGAGGATAGTTTCAGCTTTTTGCCACTGCTGCTGGGTGAAGCAAAATCCCCCGTCAGGCCCAACCTGGTGCACAAAGCCTGGCACGCCGACAAACTGGCCATACGGAAAGGAAACTGGAAAATGATTCCTTTCAGGGACGGAGGAGGCCTTTACCAATTCCCGGAGGTGGAAGAGGAAGGTCAGCTATATGACTTGGAAAATGATCCTTCAGAATCAGTAAATCTTTATGAACGTCGGCCGGAAATTGTTGAAGAACTAACAGAAGAATTGAACAAAGTAAAAGAGGGTTATTATTATGAAAATGCAGTACAGGTAAAATAATGGTAGAGCTAATGATGCGAAGAATATTTATCTTATGGATTTTTATATTGATTGCCGGAAATAGCCTTGCCGGTTCTTTACATTTACGGAAATTGCCGGGAATACTTGAGGTCAGACAGGCCGGAGAACACGGGGTAAGAATCACCATGAAACCCGACGAATACCGGGAAGACCTTCCGTATACACCGGTTCTGGCTGAAAGGGAATATCCCTTGCCTTTTATTAACCTTTCCGGGATTCAGGGTATTGTCAGGAAACGTGCAGGAAACATGGTGGTGGAAGTACATCCCGATCCACTGACGGTTGTGGTAATCAATAATGAAGGGATTACTATCCAGGCCATTACATTCAATGAAAACGGAAACCTGTCGTTTTTGCTCGATGATTCTCCTGTTCTGGGTATGGGAGAAGGCGGACCACGCCCTGAGCGGGGAAGCAACTGGCGGAGTCTTCCCGTTGAATTCGACCGCCGTGGCCGGTTTCACAACATGCAGCCCCGCTGGCAGAGCGATGCATACGGATCGCGCAATCCGGTGCCCCTGCTGATCGGCACAGGCGGCTGGGCACTTTATTTCACCAGCCCCTGGGGTCGGTTTGACCTGACTGGAAAAGACCGTTGCATTTTTATTCCTATCCGGCCCGTTGATAACGACAGCATGCGGCAGAACCGGGAAAACCAGCAGCAGAACCTGGGAAAGGGAATACCGCCCATGGATTCGCTGGTGCCGGGACTGTATGATCTGTTTGTGTTCGATGCACATGATCCGGCTGCTTTTATGAAAGACCTTTCCCTGATCAGCGGGCCGGCCGTCATGCCCCCCAAGTGGGCGCTGGGGTATATGCAGTCGCACCGGACCCTGGAGGATGAGCGTCAGATGACCGCCATTGTCGATTCATTTCGTAACAAGCAAATACCGTTGGATGCGGTGATATACCTGGGTACCGGGTTTTGTCCCCGGGGCTGGAACACCGAACAGCCGTCGTTCGAATTCAATCCCGAAGTGTTTGAACGGGATCCTGCAGAGTTCATCGATGACCTGCACCGGCGCCATGTCAGGGCAGTTCTCCATATCGTACCCTGGGACAGGGACAAGCTGCCTACCCTGCACGGGACCATTCCTCCGGCTCCGGGAGAAAATGTGGATGCCTCACACATACTGTCGTACTGGCAGCAGCACACGGGCCTGATAGAAAAGGGAGTGGATGCTTTCTGGCCGGATGAGGGCGATTGGTTCGACCTGTTCGAACGCTTGAAAAGGCACCAGATGTACTACCAGGGACCACTGTATTCCCGGCCGGGAGTCAGGCCCTGGAGCCTTCACCGGAACGGACACCTGGGTGTGGCTCGCTGGGGAGGATGGGTATGGTCGGGCGACACCCAGTCGGCCTGGAAAACCCTGGAAGCACAGATTGCTGTCGGTATCAACCATTCCTTGAGCCTTTCTCCTTACTGGGGCTCGGATATCGGAGGGTTTTATCCGAACGAAGAACTGACGGGCGATTTGTACGCCCGATGGTTTCAGTTCGGAGCTTTCTGTCCTTCGTTCCGTTCCCATGGACGAACCTGGTGGACCCGCCTCCCCTGGGGTTGGGGCCTGAGTGAAAGAGGACCGCTGGAAACCCGTAGCCCTCCTCTGGAATCAGAACTGAATAATCCGCTTATTGAACCGGTTGTGAAAAAATATACTGAGCTTCGTTATTGCCTGCTGCCCTATAATTATTCCCTGGCATGGGAGGCGAGGAACAAAGGTATGCCCCTGATGCGGGCCCTTTGGCTGCATTACCCCGGGGATGCAACGGCATGCGCTACAGGTGATCAGTATCTGTGGGGAAGAGATATTATGGTGGCGCCCGTGTATCAAAAAGGAGCGGTTTCACGCAAAGTATACCTGCCCGAAGGGGTATGGTACGACTGGTGGACCAATGAAAGAATATCAGGCGGAAAAGCGGTGCTGAAACAGGTGGATCTGTCGGTCATGCCTCTTTATGTACGCGCCGGAGCCATCATTCCTTTCGACCCTGTACGGCAATATACGGAACAACCGGTGGAGGCTCCCACCACTTTGAGAATATACCGGGGTGCGGATGGAAATTATATTCTGTACGATGACGACGGGATCAGTCAGGATTACCTGCAAGGCGAATATTTCCTGACCCGCCTGGTATGGGATGATAATAAGGGAGTGCTTACCATTGAACCCGGGAAGGATGACCAGGGCAGGCAACACGGTACGCCCCGTGCTTTCCGCATCGAAACCGTACCCGATGGGATGATAAACCTGATTGAATGGACCGGACAGGAAAAAATGATGATATCACTTTAAATATTTTTTGAAAATGAAGACTAAGACGGTTCTCTTTATTGTTTTCCCTTTGCTGAGCATTTTCTGTACCGGATGTGATGTTTCACGTGATCTGTCGCTGAAGAATGACCGGTTGAAAGTAACCTTTGCTCAAAAGGGTATTCAATCGGTTTATGACATTCAAAATGGCCTTGAGGTGCAATTTGGAAAGGATGAGATATTTCTCACCATCGACAGTGTGCCGTTTGAGACGGCAAAGATGATCCCCGGGAAAATACGGAAAACAAATCATAGTGTATCCTATATATATTCAGCCGGCGAATATTCTTTCACTGTAAAATATGAACTGCAGGATAACTGGAGGTTCGTGTCGAAGCAGGTGCTGGTAGATTGTTCGGATAAAACCCATTACCGGGTCAATGAAATGGGGGTTATGGCCGGACAAATAACAAATGATTCCCTGACCTTTCACAGATTTCCAGACCGGAGATACGGTTTCACCCTGAGGAATGTCCCCGCTTCCTCTGCAGAAATGGGAAATGCCTGTTTTTTTACTGTACAGAATCCTTATTCCGAGTACATTTTCCAGGAAGGAGTGATTCAGGTAAAATACGATCCTCAGATGAAATGGGAACAAAGGCGGGGACCTTTTGAATCTGACCGGCTTTGCATAGGGATAGCCGATTTGACGGGTCATACATTCAGGGCTGATTTGCTGCCCGAGTGGGAATATGTACCCCGGCCCGATGAGTTTGTCGCGGAAGGCGACAGGATTGATCAGGGAGAAATCGATGCTATGACTCAATGTGCCCGCGAATTCCTTATGATCGATCCGCAGGAGAGCGTACAGGTGCATATTGGGTGGTGCGAGAATGATTACCAGATAGATATTGCCACACCGGAAGGTATGGAAGAATACAAAAGGATCATTGACCAGGCCGTGGAACTGGGAAACCAGCATGTGCTGTTCACTCCATTCAACAGTGCTGTGGCCCCGCTGGAAGAAAATACCGATGCCTGGGGCTGGGAAAGCCTTCTGTGGTGGAACATGGGTCAGAAGATCAGAAAAGGGGAATGGCATCCTGGTGATCCGTTACCGCCTACCGTGCAGGAAGTGGTAGATTATGCCCGGTCGAAAGGAATCGGCCTGATGGCTTACGTTTACCCTTCCCTTCCCTTTATGCAGAACCCGGAATGGACAGCCTGGCGAACCTCCAACGGGAAGAAGCCTGAAGGATACCTCACAGTGGATACCGGCCTGGAGAGTTTTCAGGACTGGCTGGTGGATATGCTGGTGGCTTTTGCCGAAGCGACCGGTTGTACCGGCTATTCATTTGACCACTGGTGGATTGCCTATGAGAACGATCCGGAGGACACAAATGTTCAGGTGTCTAGCAAATACCAGCAATGGTACGGATGCAGGAGGGTACTGGAACAACTGCGTAAACGAGCCCCTCACCTGGTGATCGACGGTCGTCAGCAATACCATCATTTCGGTACCTGGACCTGGCTGGCAGGTACTTACCCCCATCCCATGATGTCAGACGAACAGCCCGGTAGCTTTATGCCTATTACCGATCTGAGCACAGATAGGGTAAGTGGGGCCAGACAACGGTATGTGGCCTACCGTTTGATGACCCGGGACTTTACACCCGTGGAAATCCTGCCTGGTTTTATTACGCACCAGACTCAGCGAAACGATGCCGCCAGGGTCATGAGGCGCGACAGGTTCCGTTCGCGCGACTGGGATTATTTGGGTTGGAAATACAATCTGATATCTTCCCTGGCAACCGCCCCTATCAACAACGTAGTGAACTATATTCCTGCCAGGGATGAACAAGAGTTTCATGCTTTTTCGGAGGAAGACAAAGCCTTTTTTAATCAGTGGCTGGATTTCACCAACAGGAATATGGAATACCTGAAACACGTGAGGCCCATTCTGGGGCAGCCTATGACCGGAAGGTGTGACGGAACGGCAGCTATTGTAGAAGATCGTGGTTTCATTTTTCTTTTCAATCCCAATTACCGGGAAATGCAGGCCGTTTTTAACCTTGACCGTTCCATCGGCCTGACCTCTGGTGAGAAGTTTACACTCAAGGAGTTATATCCCCGTGAGGGGGTGATCCTCGGTCCGGGTATATCAACATACGGTGATCGGATTTGTTTGGATATGCCGGGAATCACTGCAAAGGTGCTGAAAATTGAACCCTTTGAAGAAAATGGGCAGCCCCTTCTCGTAAATGTGCCGGGGGATGCACAACTCGAACAGGACAAACTTATCCTGACAAATGTTACCGGTGCAGCCGGGTCGGAAGCCGAAATCGCCGTGATCCTGCCCCAAGAAACCCATGTTACATCGCTTATTGTCAACGGAACCGAAGTCGAGTTTGCAAAGGAAGGCAACCGGGTGGAAGCAACCCTGCGGTTTGCCGGTAAGTATTTTCCGAAATCGGCAAGCCTTACGGTATACGATCCGGAATTTACCGGTACCATGGTGGAAACTACTCTCCATGTTCCGGAAAGAATATTTGAACAGCTGGAAAAGAGAAAAGAAAAGTGGCCTGTGAGTTATACCGACGATGACCGGCTGGCTCCCTGGCTGGAACCTTCCCGGCTGCTGCTGTATATCCAGGTGGCCGATCCTTACCGGTTGACGGAGGAAGAAGTACGCTGGGGGGATGAAGTGATGACAAGAAGAATAAAAAAGCCTTTCCGCAAGGATGAGTACCGGCTTGAGATCGACGGAAAGCCCTTTCCCTTGCAGGAAGCCTATAATGGTGTTTACCCATACATGGAACGGACATTTCTGGGTATTTATAGCGATATATCCTCGCTGGAGCCTGGTGTTGACCATAAGGTAAGAGTAACCCTGCCAGAAGGACTGAAACCGGGCCAGTTTCAGGGAATATTTGTGGAACATGTGGAAGATGAATATACAGAAACCATTATCAAGTAATCTGAAATGAAGAATAAAAATATTGATTCCGGCATGAACAGGTTTCCCCTGCAAATACTCCTGGCACTCACACTGCTGACCCTTGCCGGATGCGGGAAAACCCCCGGTGAATATGTGATGCCCGCCGAACCTGTCCTTTCCAGGATCACCCTGACGGGAGGCCTCTGGTACGATGCCATGCAACGGGAGAGTGAGTATCTGCGTTCCCTCGATCCCGACCGTCTGCTGGTCCATTTCAGGAAGGTGGCCGGAATCCCCTCCGAAGCCAGGGAATACGGCGGGTGGGAAAAGGGATCGAGTGAACTGAGGGGACATTCCATCGGACATTATCTTTCTGCAAGTGCCCGGATGGCTGTTCTGGCCAACGATACGGTTTTACGGAAAAAATGCAGGTACATAGTTGGTGAGCTCAGGAAATGTCAGGAGAAGAACGGAACGGGGTATGTCAGCGCTTTCCCCGAGGAATACCTTGACCGTGTGGAAAATATTCAGAAAGTGTGGGCTCCCTATTATACTCTGCATAAGATCCTGGCCGGTTTGTTCGATTGCTATTTGTATCTGGATGATGAGGAAGCTCTGGAAACAGCCCGTGGCCTGGTCCGTTATCTTTATGGCAGGATCATTCCCCTGGGTAAGGAACACTTTCAGATGGTACTCGACCATACAGAACAAGGGGGGATGAACGAACTGCTCTGGAATATGTATGCCGAAACGGGAGATACTGTGTGCCGTGATCTGGCGCAGGCTTTTTACCAGCACAGCTATTTCGATTCACTGGCCGAACGCAAGGACAACCTGAAGGGATATCATGCCAACTCATATATTCCCAATGTGGTAGGTGTGGCCCGCGAATATGAGGTCACGGGGGATATCACACGCCGGCAGATAGCCGAATTTTTCTGGGAACAGGTGGTAAATGCCCGTTCGTATGTTACAGGTGGAACCAGCAACGGAGAACACTGGAATACCGATCCGTATCATCTGCACACGGAACTGGGACCCGGTGCTCATGAGTGCTGCTGTACCTACAACATGATCAAATTGTCCGACTGCCTGTGGGGCGGGACGAAAGATATCCGGTACCAGGAATATATGGAACGAGCACTGATCAACGGGATCCTTCCCTCGCAAAACAGGGAAACGCGCATGTCGATGTATTATGTTTCCATGGCTCCGGGATATTACAAAACCTGGGGAACTCCCGACTCATCGTTCTGGTGCTGTACCGGAACCGGCATGGAAAATTTTTCGCGTATTGCCGAATACCTGTATGATGTGCACGGTGACAGGCTCTATGTGAATCAGTTCGTTCCGTCCCGGCTTGACTATTCCGAGCAGGGTTTTGTTTTGGTTCAGAATACTGATCTTCCCGAGGGCAGCAGGGTGGAAATTGTGATCGAGTCTGAAAAGCCGGTTCCCCTGAAAATAGCAGTAAGGATCCCTTCATGGACGGGCGATGATTATAAGATAACGATCAATAAGAAAGAAATGAAAACCAGACCATCACCCGGATCATACCTGTTTGTTGACAGGATGTGGAATCCGGGCGACCGACTGGAAATTGATTTTACACCTGTGATGTGGTATTCCTTGCTTCCGGTTACCAATGAATATGTGACGTTCGGGGCAGGTCCGCTGGTTCTTGCTGCCCGGTTTCAGGAAGCCGATGTGCCGGAGGATTTGCGCCACCGGTATGGTCCTTATGATGGAAATCCCCTGGAAGTGCCTGCTGTTCATTTTGATCCCCGGAATTTCCCCGGTCAGCTGAAAGTGGTGGATGAGGACAAGCGGTGGTACAGGGTAAAAAGTACGACGGGCCAGGAAATAGATCTGGTGCCTTTTTATGACATCCACAGGGAATATTTTTCCATCTACCTGCCGGTGGAAAAACCTTCGGGAAAAATGAACCAGATAAGAGTGGATCCGTCCGAACACATTTGATATAAAATGATGCAGGAAAACAACAACAACATGGTAAGGTGAACAACGGACGCATCATAGGGCTGTTTGTATTATCAGCCATGCTGACAGCATGTGCTGATAGAAAGGATGCGGAAATCGGGAAAATTCCACAGAGGGGATTTTTAAGCATAAAACCGGCAGGAAACTGGGAAGAAGCCCTGGTTACCGGCAACGGTACCATGGGAGCCATGGTGATGGGTCATCCTTATCACGATACCCTGATCCTGAATCATGCCCTGCTGTATCTGCCCCTGAACCGGCCCCTGGAACCGGTTTCCCAGGGGAAACACCTGCAGCACATACGGAAACTGATGCTGGAAGGCAGATACGGGGAGGCTTCTCAATATGTGGTGGACCTGTCTTATGAGGAAGGATGGGGAGGCAAAAGGTGGACCGATCCATATATTCCTGGTTTGGATATAACCATCGGCATGGAGGAAGATTCGGTGGAAGAGTATGCCCGGACCGTTGATTTTCAAACCGGAGAAGCCGCAGTGAAATGGAAAGACAGCAGGGGCCGGTTTTCCCGTAGTACTTTCGTTTCCCGTCGTGATAGCATGGTTGTTACCAGGATCAAATCAACCGGAAAATCCTTGAATTGTGTGATCGGTGTGAACGAAAGACACCGGAAAACCGGGTGGGCTGGTATTCTGGGACTTGAGGATACCGGTATCAGCGATTTTCAGATTAAAGTAAGAAGAAACCACCTTACTTTCCGTACTATATTTAAGAACCAGTGGGAAGGACAGGTAAAGGGATACGAAGGGGCGGTATTCCTGAGGAATAAAGGAGGCAGAATGGTTGGTGAAGAGCATAGCATAAAGGTGAAAGGTGCTCGCGAATTACTGATCCTGGCACGGATTGTTCCTCTATATGATACGGGAGATTCACACCTTCCCGGTCTGATGGCAGCGCTGGAAGGAGAAACAGCGAGTTACATAAAATTGCTGAAAAGACACCAGGCTTTGCACGGGGAACTGTTCAACCGGTCGAAACTGAATTTACACCAGGGCGAACAAAAACAACTCACCACGGAGGATTGGCTGCGTATGGAAAGCACAAAACCCGATCCTTGCCTGATGGAACTGGAATTTGATGCAGCCCGGTACAATATTATCTCATCCACCGGCATCAATCCACCAAACCTTCAGGGCATCTGGAGCGGAACTCTCACCCCGCCCTGGTCGTCTGATTTTACCATGAATGGTAATGTTCCTGTGGCAGTTTCCTCCATACTTGCGGCCAATATGCCCGAGTTGATGTTGCCTTTGTTCGATATGATGGAAAGGCATATACCAGATTTTGAACAAAATGCAGAAAAACTGTTTGGTTGCCGGGGTATCCATGTCCCGTCACGAATGAGTACGCACGGTCTGAATAATCATTTTGATGCCACCTGGCCCATGACCTTCTGGACCGGGGGTGCGGGATGGTTTTCCATGTTCTATTACGATTATTTCATGCATACAGGCGATACGGTTTTTTTACGGGAAAGAGCCCTCCCATTTATGGAAAAAGCCCTGCTTTTCTATGAGGATTTTCTTACAACAGGACCCGATGGCCATTTTCTGTTCAATCCTTCCTATTCACCTGAAAACAACCCGGGCAACATTCCCCATCAGGCATGTATTAATGCCACTATGGATGTGATGATTGCAAAACAGCTCCTGAGAAATACTATTGAAGCCTCAGAATTAATCAATGTGAACACGGAAAAAATTTCCTTGTGGCGTTCCATGCTGGAAAAAATGCCTCCCTATGAACTAAATGAAGAAGGGGAACTCAGAGAATGGATGTGGCCTGGTGTGGAAGAAAATCACAGTCACCGGCATGTTTCGCATCTATATGCCCTGTTTGATCTGATCGATCCTGAGTTCAAACAAAACCCTGAACTGAGGGAAGGTGCGATGAGAGTGATTAACGAGAAAATGAAAGTGCGCAGGCAGGACGAAGGAGGAGTAATGGCTTTCGGACTGGTTCAGTTGGCTTTTACTGCTGCGATGCTTGGGGAGGCTGAAACCTGCTATGAGATGCTAGGGTGGCTTACTAAAAATTACTGGAGAAACAATATGGTAACAACCCATGACCCGGGCCGTATATTTAATCTGGATCTTAGCGGTGGCTACCCGGCGGTGGTCATTAAAATGCTGGTATATTCAGAACCCGGGCTCATCAAACTGTTTCCGGCATTACCGGAAGATATTCCTTCGGGAAGCATTAATGGGCTCCTTTTACGTGGGAATATCCTGCTAAAGAAAATGAAGTGGGATGGCAAAACCATCAGCCTGCAGCTTAAACCAGGTAACGATTGCAAAATGATTTTGAAGCTGCCGCAGAAGATTGCTGAGATCAGCTGCCGGGGAGGAAATATTTCCGAAACCGGGAATCTTGATGAAAGATGGGTGGAAATGCAGAAGGGTCAATCGGTACAAATGAAGATTCTTTTAAAAGAACCGTGTTATAATAAATAATGCAGAGATAAAGTGAAGCTTTTTCTGACAGATAAAATCAAGAGAAAATTCAACCTGCTAACATGGGTTGTGTTTGTTCAGGCAGTGAGTCTGTCATGCCACCGGCACGTGGAATGCGATTTCCTGGTGGCTTCCGACCTGCATTACAACGGGTCGGAACAACGGACCATGATCCTTGATTCAGCCATTTGTTTGATGAACCGGGCTTCCTTCCTGCCGTTTCCCCGGCCGGCCGGCCGGAATCCGGATCCTTTCGGTGTCTTTATCACCGGTGATATCACCGAATCGGGAACGGAAGGACAATGGACCCAGTTTGTCCATGCTTTCGGCCTGACCGGCGAAAAGAATCTGAATATACCTGTATACGAAACCTTTGGAAATCATGATGGCAATGTGGGAGGGATTGTACGGGAAGGCATCAGGGCAAGAAACAAAAAACGAGCCGGTGGCTGCCGTCTGTCGGATAACGGATTGCATTACAGCCTTAACAGGGGCGGCGTGCATTTCGTGGTGCTGGGTATATATCCCGGCAACGAATGGGATCCGGATTGCGAATGGTGTCATTACTTCCACGAATCGTTCCGCGAGGCACAGATGAGCCTTGAATTTCTGCGTCACGATCTGAACCATCACCTGCGAAAACCCGACCAGCCGGTCATACTGCTGTTTCACTACGGCTGGGACGATTTCAGCCGGCTCTGGTGGAGTGAAAAGGAAAGAGATTCTTTCTTCGAGGCGGTTAAGGACAAAAACATTATCGGAATCTTCCATGGACATGATCATATAGTGGATCATTACCTGTGGAGGGGGATGAATGTTTGGAGCGCCGGCTCCCTTCAGAATGAAAAAGGCTCCGGCTCATTTCTGGGGGTTAAGGTCAGAAACGACAGCATTTTTGTATCGGTTTTCCGGGAAGGCCTGTGGGAACTTCTTTCCGCGGTGCCTGCCCGGAGGGATATTCAAATTAGTAATACAAGCAATACCTAAGGTCATGAAAAGAGCCATTACCATTTCTCTTATCCGTTACATGTTGCTTCCGGTGGCTTTTCTGGTTATCGCCGAGCCCGGTGAAGCACAGAGGCAGGCAATTGAAACAGTATTTGAAGACGATCATATGATTGTTGAATTCAACCGCGACGGGATGAGCCGCATTTCCTCCCCTTCCGATAAATATCAGGCCAATATCGTTGGGCAGGGTAGCTGGGGCGAAGCCGAAATAACCTACCGGGTGGGAACCGGCGCCTGGTTGAGTATTTATTCAGGAGGAACACAGATTGAAGAAGTAAGTCCCGGCAAGCTGGTATACAGCAACTTCAACGAGGGAACCCCCATGAAATATTTCCGGATTTTTGAAAAGAAAGGCAAAGCAGTGGAGTGGACCATCCGGGTGGAAAGCCGGTTTCCCCATCCCATTACCATCGGTGATTTTGCCGTTCCTTTTCCGGTAAGTTCTCCCAGGAGGTACCCCCGCCCGCCGGAAATTTTCGAGCAGGGCTTCACCATGCACCGGCACATAGCCGGCGATGCCTCTTTCCTGTATTTTACGCGCGCTAACGGCGAACCTCCTTACCTGGTAGTAACCACCAAACCGGGGACTTCCTTCGAATACTTTGAAAACAATATGCCCTTCATCCACTCCGGATTGTCGGCCGGCAGAATAGAAGAAGGAACCTGGCGGCTTGAAAATACCATGATCGAACTGGCCCCGGAAGGGGAGGAGGGTAGTGTTATAGAATACGGATTCAGGTTGCAGTGGGCCAACAGTTACGATGAAATACGGGAAATTCTTTATGAAAACGGATTGTTCGATGTGCGTGTCATACCCGGCATGACCCTGCCGCAGGGAATGAAAGCAAAATTTTCCCTGCATACCCGGAACAACATCGATTCCATTGTCCCTGAATTTCCTGAGCAGACCCGTATCAGGTTCCTTAAATCCCCTGTTCCCGATCATTATATCTATGAGGTGGAGTTCAACCGCCTGGGCGAGAACCTGCTGACCATTCATTATAATGGACAATACCAATCCGTTCTAGAATTCTTTTCAACGGAACCCCTGGAAACACTCATTTCCAAACGCAGCCGTTTCATTACCCGTTCACAACAGCACCGCGATCCTTCGAAATGGTACAACGGGCTGTATTCGGTATGGGATATGAAAAACAAAGTGCTCAGGGGGCCCGACAACACCGACGGGTTTGATCACTGGTGGGGATATGTGCTGGCGTCCGATGATCCGGCTCTCTGCAAGGCTCCTTTTGTGGCGGCAAAAAATGTGTATATGCCGGTGGATGAAGAAATCAGATCCGTTGAATATTATATTGAAAACTATGTATGGGGTGGTTTGCAGCGTAAACCGGATGAAGAGCCCTATCCTTATGGTATTTATGGTGTTCCCAACTGGAAGGTGAACCGCGACGGTTTGTTCTACAGGGCGGGAATACGGAATGCCAACCTGGATAAAATGCCGGTATGGAGGGCTTATGATTATCCCCATATTTTTATGCTGTATTACCACATGTTCCAGGTGGCAGAGTACTACCCCGACAAGGTGAAATTCCGGGATGCGGAAGGGTACCTAGACCTGGCCTGCGAAACGGCCAGAGCTTTTTTCAAATACCCGTATGAAATCCTTCCGTATTATGAAGTGTACCAGTGGGGATTCTATAACGAACTGGTGTTGCTTCCGTTGATTGATGCGCTGGAAAGATACGGCAGGCAGGAAGATGCAGACTGGCTCCGGGGGGAATGGGAGAAAAAGGTGAAATATTTTGTGTACGACGATCCCTATCCCTACCGGTCGGAATATGCTTTTGACCGGACGGCTTTTGAATCAACCTATGCCCTGGCAAAATACGGAACCCTGAAGGAAATGGAGCCCGATGAAAACCTGTGGTATGATAAAAACCGGGATGTGTGGTACTCGCATCCGGAGGTGAGCAGGGAGGATTGCCGGGAATTTATGGACCGCCAGCTGTGGGCAGGAATGGCTGTCAGAGGCTGGCTTGAACCCTCGTATTATTTTCTGGGCGCCGATTTCAGCCTTAGTTACATGGCCCGCATGGGTGGCTGGGGTATTCTGGATTACGGACTTTCCTTTGCGGAAAAGCCATGGGACTGGCTGCAGCTGGGCTATGCCTCCTATCTCAGCTCGTTTGCCCTGATGAATACCGGCACCCCGGAATCCAATTACGGATACTGGTTTCCCGGAAAGGAAAACGACGGAGCCACCGGCTGGGCATTCAATACCCAGAAATACGGCAGGATCTGGCTGCAGAGCCGGGATAATCCGAGGGGCGCCTGGATTTACGACGGGGAAGCCGACCTGGGGAACGGCGCCATTTTCCGGATGGCTGCCACCGTGCTGGCCAATGATCCTCTGTTCGGATGGTTTGCCTATGGAGGAACCCTCAGCGAATCCGCAGGGCGCTTCAGCGTCATTCCGAAAGACGGGGTGAGGAACCGGTTCTGGATTGTGACCGATGAGGAAAGAACGGGGATTGAGGTAACCCGTGACGGGTTTAAGAAGGGTGCCCCCGTGGTCTGGTCCTCCGGGGAAGGAACCATCAGGATGACCCTGGAGAACCGGAGCGGCGACGTTCACAAAACGGTGCTGATCATCCGGTCAAACGACCGGTGGAATCTGACACTCGACGGCCGGAAAATCAGAACCCGAAAGAACATCAGAATGGCCGAAGAAGTGGTGGAAGCCGTCCTTCCCATAACCGGAGAGGAACACCAACTGATTCTTAGAAAAAATTAAGTATTAAATAATATATTCATAATATTAAAATGTACATTTAAATAATTAAAAAGAAGTTATATATTATATAATACATAGTAAATATTATTAAACAATTATTTAAATATTCTAATGCTTTTTGATCAGCGAATCATTTGCCTTATTTTTCTCCTTTTGATAGCCGGCCGCCTTCCGGCACAGGAAAACATTGCCGTGAAGGCAACGGAGATCAATACTTCCCATGTTTCCGAATGGGAAGATCTCCATGCCATCAACAGCGGCTACGATCCGGTTTCATCGTCCGACAAATCCCATGGGGCCTACGGAAACTGGACATACAATGATGATGCAGGTGTATGGAACTGGGTGGAGTACGTTTGGGATTCGCTGTATATCATCGACCGGTCGGAAATTTACTGGTGGACCGACGGGGGAGGGATACAGATACCCGATGCTTCGCGTTTAGAGTATTACGATGTGCAGGCGGATGAATGGAAGATGGTTCCCAACCACAGTGGATTTGTGCATGAAAAAGACCGTTACAGCGTGGTAACGTTCGACCCGGTGCTGACAAACCGGCTCCGTTACTATATGATGAGTACGGTTCAGGCAACCGGCATTCTGCAATGGAAAGTATATGGCATACCCGGGGAGCAGGATATGTACCGTTCCTCGGTGGAACATTCGGAACCCCTGGCGCCGGCAGTTGTCTCCACCGTTACCGTAACGGCCGTTCATGAGACGGAAGGGGTGAAGCCGGATTATGTTTTCAAACTCGATGTACATGTGATCAATGAATGCGGAGCCCCTGACGGGCACGATGAACAGTACGTGGTGAACGGAGAGGTGATCAGTTCCACCACAGAGGGACTGGAACTGCCACCCACCGGAGCCGACGGGAAGGTGCGTTTTGATGTGGCCATGCCCGATGTGATCGACCCTGGCGACGGGGTAGAGGTGCAGGTGAAATACCATGACGGCATCGTGGCGATCGGCAGCTTTGGTTACCGTGCGCCGGTTCTCATCCCGCCTGCCCTGGTTGCTGCCACCACCAACCATTCGGTGGAGGATCAGATTGTGATCACATTTGCCGATGATCCGGACTGGAGAGAAAAGGTAAGCCGGGTGCTGGCCAATGGTGTGCCTCTGGAAGCAGGGGTAGATGTTGCCCTGCAGCCGGGTGAACTGATCCTGATACCTGGGGGTGGTAATCCTGCCCTTACGGCCTGTGGCACAAAGCAGATTACCGTGGAAGCCACCTGCTACGACGATGCGGTGGTATACCAGGAAATACAGGCGGGACCGGTGGATGCCGGAGCAAGCGCTGTAGAAACCCTGGCCGGATTGTTCCGCGGAACCCGCACATCCATCAGGGCCATGGCAACAGATCGGTACGGGAACGGGATCAGTGATGTTGTGTGCCGGTATGATATTGAAATAACCGATAATCAAACCGAAAACACAGAAATATATACCGTAGCAGGGGTAGAAGTGTCGGAAAACCAAACAGATATGGAAATGCCGCCTACGGATGGAACCGGGGAGTCTTTGATCAACCTGGTTATTCCCCCCGTTGTGGATTTGCATGACGGTATCCGGATCATATTCCGGCTGGAAAACGGGACGGCCTTTGACACGGTATCCTATTACTTTACTGCGGAAGAGAAGGAAGTGTTCATTCAGAATGCCGTAAGAACGCACAGTGATTTCAGCTGGGATCGCACAGCGCAGTCGGAAAACTTTATCATATTCTGGGGGGCCAAAATCATAGGAGATCCGAAAAATCAGGACCTGAACGGCGACCTGTGGTTCGATCCGGAGGCCATTCTGGCATACAGCGAAGCATATTATGCCTATGCATCGGATACCATGAAATTTCTGAATGCCGACGGGCCCAATGCTTCGCGCTACAAGTTTGAGATCGTGATGAACGAAACTTGGACCGACCAGTTTACAGGATGGGCTTTCGGGGGCCCTGTAGACAATATTACGGGTGGTGTGTGGATTCATCCGGGAGCTACCCGGGGACCGGCGGTGCTGGTTCATGAAATAGGCCATGCCTGCCAGGGAATGGTATCGATCGACAAACCGGGTTACGGCATCCATGCCCCGTACGGGGGATTTTTCTGGGAATCGCATACCGAATGGATGAAGTCGGTTTACCTGAACGACCGGGGAGGATTCTTTCCCAGGTACATCATGACTTCCATGATGCATTACAGCACCACCCGGCGGCATTACCAGAACTTTGCTTTTCTGGATTATGTGGCCGACCGGTACGGTATCCAGGCAGTAAATGATATCTGGCACATGGCGAACCGGAATATTGACCACCCCCTGACATCGTTCCGCGATTCGGTGATGCGGTATACCCAGGATGAACTGAACGACGATTTCCTGAAAAGCGCCATGAGCAATGTTACCTGGGATACCTTCATGCAGGAACCTACCCGGGAAGCGTTGGCTGCCGTTCCGGAATGGGACCTGTGGAGAAAACATACTATTCTGGATACCCTGGGAGGGGAGCCGGGTTGGTTCATTGTGCCTCAGTACCTGGCTCCGGGCGATTACGGATATAACATTATCCCCCTTTATCCCGAGGAAGGAGCTCCGCAAATTGAAGTGGCGTTTAACGGGCTGCCGAACGAACCGGCCGGAGGAGCCGGATCGCGTTACGGGTTTGTGGCCTTGGGGGTTGATCAGACCGTTCGCTACAGTGATGTATACACGGAAGAAGATACCGAAACTACTTTCCTTCTGCAGCCCGGTGACAGCACGGTATATCTGGTGGTAACCGGAGCTCCGCAGGTGCATCACCATTACGAATGGGAAGTGGGGTATACGAAAAATTACCGCTATCCCTATACCGTACATTTTACGGGAGCATTGCCTGCCGGACACAGGGAAGGGTACAACAGCCGGAGGGAAGAGCATCCCGGAGCGCCCCATCCGAACGGAGGAGGATGGGTGGCTTCCACTGCTTATGCCAGTTCCACAGCCTGGGTCGGTCCCCATGCCCAGGTTCTGGAAAACGCCCGGGTTGAGGGTACGGCGAGGATTGAAGGGTATGCGGTGGTTACAGGTAACGCCACTGTGAGGAATTCGGCCGTGGTGAAAGACCATGTGCTGGTGACCGGGAATTCGGTGATTGAAAACACGGCACTGGTGGAAAAAACCGCCATGGTGTACAATTCAAACGTAAAGGATGAGGCGGTAGTCACCGGCAGCGCCATGGTGAAGAATTCATCTCTTTCCGGTCAGGCTGTTGCGAAAGACCTGGCCTACCTTGATGGGAAAAATTTGTCGGGTACCGCTGTGGTTGGCGGGGATGCCGAAGATTACAACAATATTTCGGAAGGAACCTACCTGGATAATACCCGCGCTTCAGAACCTGACGGAAAAGTTAACCATGAGCGGAATGCAGAAGTGAACCCATGGTGGCCGGAATATGAATATCCCATAGGTCCGGCGCCTTCTAAACCGTTGAACCTGCAGGCCGAGGAGGTGGGAACTACTTATATAACTTTGGGATGGGATGCTTCCGAGTGCCTGTCGGGGGAAGTGGAGTATTATGTGATGAAAAAATCGGGCGATTCCTTTGAGGTGATCGGGACGGCAGAAGATAACCAGTTCACAGTACAGGGCCTGCAGGAATCGACAGAATACATTTTCAGGGTGCAGGCAAAAACACGGAGCGGATACCTGTCGCAGCCCGGCAATGAGCTGCGTGTGGTAACCGGAACCACTGATGTGGTAACTGAGGATGAAGCAGTGAGGAACCTGAGAATCTCACCCAATCCGGTGAAGGATGAGGTGCTTATTGAGACAGGGAAGGATAAAGAGGTGAAGATGGTGGTTTATGATATGGGAGGAAGGATTGTTCTTGAAACAACCTTTATCCGTAGTGTCCGGGTCCGGCGAAACGAGCTGGGAAGGCCGGGAGTGTATTTTGTCGTTGTTTCGGATGGCGTTGATAAATACACAGATAAGCTGATAATAAAATAAATAGTGTTATTATTACATTTAATATAATATTCAATAATTAAACAGTGGAATATGAGCACATTAAAAAGACTTTTCCTTATTCTGATCCTGTTTTTTCCGTCATTTTTGGCAAAAGGCCAGTTAACGCATCTTGACTATGAGCGGGCTGATTCCACCAGGGAATTCAGCAATCTGGTATACCATACCATGATCTCGTCTGCCTGGATCAGAGACACCAACGTATTGTGGTACCAGGCGAAAACCCGGAACGGCCGGGAATATTTCCTGGTTGATGCGGCAAAACCGGAAAAGAAACCTGCATTTGACCAGGAGAAAGTCTGTCAACTGCTGGAAGAAAAAACAGGAAAGGATTTCGAACCCTATGACCTGCCTTTCAGGAACATTTCGTTTAACCGGGATCTCACGGAAATAACCTTCGTGGTTGATTCCGTAAGGTGGACCCTGGATCTGGAAACCTATGAGCTGAAACGCGGGGAAAGGATCAGTCCGGACCGGCGCCGGGGCAGGGGCTACTGGGCCTCGGTGGATAACGAACAGGGCAGACCGCCTGTGGTTTCACCTGACAGCCTGTGGAGAGCATATATCAAGGAGTATAATGTTTATGTTCAGAATACGGATGACGACACCGAATATCAGCTTTCGTTCGACGGTTCTGAAGGGGAATACTATTCCTCGAATATCCGCTGGTCGCCTAATTCGGAATATGTGGCCGTCAACAAGATCCGTCCGCATACTCCGCGGTATGTGTATTTTGTTGAATCGTCTCCTTCCGACCAGCTTCAGCCCAAACTGCACAAGAACGAATACCTGAAACCGGGCGATGCGGTGCAGATAAGAAAACCCTCGTTGTTCAATGTGAAGGAGAAACGCCATATTCCGGTGAATACCAAACCATTTGAATTTCAGTACCGGGTCAGTGACCCCGACTGGCGCGAGGACAGCCGGGCTTTTACCTTTGAATTCAACCAGCGTGGCCACCAGGTGTACCAGGTGGTGGAGGTGGATGCAGCCAGCGGGGAATGCCGGGTGATCATCGACGAGAGGAGTGAGACCTTTATTGATTACAGCGGAAAGAGGTACCGTCACGATGTGGACGACGGAAAGGAAATCATCTGGGCTTCGGAGCGCGACGGCTGGAATCATTTGTACCTGTTTGACGGCCGGACCGGAAAGATCAAAAACCAGATCACGAAAGGAGAATGGGTAGTGAGAGGGGTAGACTATGTGAACGACAGCCTGCGCTATATTATTTTCCGCGGTGCAGGCAGGCACAGAGGAGAAGATCCCTACCTGGTGCGGTATTACCGGGTGAATTTTGACGGTTCGGGGTTGAAGGAACTGACTCCCGAAGAAGCGAACCATTCGGCCTCTTTTTCTGGAGACCATACCTATTTCGTTGATACCTATTCCCGGATCGATATGCCGCCCCGGTCGGTTCTTCGCCGGGCCGATAACGGAAAAGTGCTGCTTGAACTGGAAAAGGCCGATATTACCGACCTGCTGGAAAAGGGATGGCAGATGCCCGAAGTATTTGTTGCGAAAGGTAGGGATGGGAAAACCGATATCTGGGGGAATATCTACCGCCCCACCACGTTTGACCCTTCGCGTTCCTATCCGGTGATTGAAGCCATTTATGCCGGACCTCATTCCTCTCACGTTCCCAAATCATTCCGCCCCTATTCCTACAGTTTCTCCGGCCTGGCCGAACTGGGCTTTATCATTGTCCAGATCGATGGAATGGGAACATCGAACCGCTCGAAGGCCTTTCACGATGTATGCTGGAAAAACCTGAAAGATGCCGGATTCCCCGACAGAATATTATGGATGAAAGCCGCTGCAAAGAAATATCCGTACATGGATATCAGCCGGGTAGGAATATTCGGCGGATCGGCAGGTGGGCAGAATGCCATGGGAGCCCTGCTGTTCCATCCTGATTTTTACAAAGCCGCCGTAGCTTCGGTGGGATGCCACGATAACCGGATGGATAAAATGTGGTGGAACGAGCAATGGATGGGATACCCCATCGGTCCGCATTACGCCGAATCCTCCAATGTAGTGAATGCACACAGGCTTCAGGGAAAACTGCTGCTCACGGTTGGGGAAATGGATACCAATGTGGATCCGGCATCCACCCTTCAGGTAGTCAATGCCCTGATCAAAGCGGGCAAAGATTTCGAATTTATGATATTCCCCGGTCAGGATCATGGTTCGGGAGGCAGCTACGGGGAAAGGTTGAAACGCGATTTTTTTGTGCGGCACCTGCTCCATATGGAAACACCCGAATGGAATACGCTGGAAAAGGAAGAGAAACATTCGGAAAACCAGTAAGGGTTGCAGAGATAAACTGAAAACCAGAAATAGTTAAATCGTCATATTGTTTAATGTAAATCACAAATGATCAATTACCATAAATTAGTGTGGTGTCTTCTTTCCTGTATTCTGATTGTATCATGCAGGCCAGCGGATCATAAGGCGGATCCGGTCTTTGAAAATGGCACCATTCCTTTTCAGTTACATCGTTATGAACTGAAAGATGTCAGATTACTGGAAGGTCCGTTCAAACATGCCAATGAGTTGAATGAGAGGGTGTTGTTGAATTATGAGCCCGACCGTTTCCTGGCCACATTCCGGAAAGAATCAGGCCTGAAACCCAGGGCAGAGCGATACGGAGGGTGGGAAAGCTCATCCATTGCCGGCCATAGTCTGGGGCATTATCTTTCTGCCTGCGCCATGATGTCACAATCAACCGACAACCCTGAATTTCTAAATCGGGTGGACTACATCGTGGATGAACTGGAACAGGTGCAGGAAGCATACGGTGACGGATACATCGGAGCGTTTCCCGAAGGAAAGAAAGTGTTCGAGGAAGAGATTGCCAAAGGAATTATCGAAGCCTCGGCATTCGATCTGAATGGCATCTGGGCACCCTGGTATACTCACCATAAAGTGCTGGCCGGTTTACGTGATGCCTATTATCTGTGTAAGAACGAAAAGGCCCTGCAACTGGCCATCCGGTTTGCCGACTGGATGGAAACCATTGTGGGGCACCTGCCGGATGAAACCATCCAGGAAATGCTGATCTGTGAATACGGGGGTATGAACGAGGTGCTGGCTGAACTGTATTTTCTGACAGGTAAGAAGAAATATTTGACTCTTTCGCGGGTATTTCATGATAAGCAAATCCTGGATTCACTGGCCATGGGGATCGATGTGCTTCCGGGCAAACATGCCAATACCCAGATCCCGAAAATTATCGGCCTGGCACGGCGTTATGAGCTTACCGGAAACCGGACCGACAAGGAAACTGCCCGGTTTTTCTGGCACACGGTGGTTCATGATCACAGCTATGTGACCGGCAGCAATGCCCTGGCGGAACATTTCGGTCCGGCAGGTAAGTTAAACGACAGGCTGGGAGCCAATACGGGAGAAACCTGCAATGTGTATAACATGCTGAAGCTTACCGACCATCTGTTCCGGTGGGATCCTTCCCCCGAACTGGCCGATTATTATGAACGGGCTCTGTTTAATCACATTCTGGCCTCACAGCATCCAGAAAACGGCAGGGTGACCTATCACCTGAGCCTGGAAATGGGAGGATTCAAATATTTTCAGGACCCGTTTGCCTTTACCTGCTGTATTGGTACGGGCATGGAGAACCATGCCAAATACGGTGAAAATATTTATTATCATAATGATTCTGAACTTTATGTCTGTCAGTATATTGCCTCTGAACTGAATTGGTCTGACAAAGGATTGGTGATCAGGCAGGAAACCGGTTATCCTGAAGAACAGGGTACCCGGCTGGTATTTGCCTGCCAGAAACCAGTGGAACTTATCCTGAAATTACGTTACCCCTCATGGGCTGAAAAAGGAATGGAAATATGTGTAAACGGAGAAGAAGTTCGGGTGGATGCTGAGGCCGGTTCCTTTGTTGAAATATCCCGTACCTGGCAACAGGGAGATATCGTGGATGTTAGCATACCCTTTACTTTGAGGCTTGAAAGCATGCCCGATAACGGGAACCGGGTGGCCCTGTTCTATGGCCCGCTGACTCTGGCCGGTGACCTGGGTCCGGTGAACGATCCTGATGCCTGGGACCTGACTTATGTTCCCCTGATGGTCAATGCCGGCCGGGAAGCAGATCAGTGGACCGAACCGGTAAAAGGAAGGAAAAATGCTTTCCAAACCAGAGAAGTGGGCAAACCGCGCGATGTTCAGCTGATACCGTTTTATGCCATGTACGACAGAAGGTATTCTGTATACTGGGATCTGGCAGACGGGGAAATGTGGAAAGAACTTAAGGCCAGGCACGAGGCTCAGATCAGGAAGCAACAAATACTGGAATCACGCACGGTGGATTACTTCCAGCCGGGAAATATCAGGCATGAACGCAGCCACCTGTTCGAAGGGCCGGGCTCTACGGCCCATCGGTTCCGAAATAAAACATACCGTGTGACCCTTCCGAATGAATGGTTTGCATTCAATATGAAAGTAAGGCCAGACAGGCAGAATGCTCTGAATATCGAATACTGGGGTGGTGGATATGACCGGGAAAGCGCTTTTGATATTGTGGTGGATGGTACCCGCATTGCTTCCGAAGATATTACCGATCCGGTTGGGGATGGATTCTATACCCGGGAATACAGCATTCCGTTGCATCTGACACGGAACAAAAACGCGATCCGTGTGGAAATCCGCTCTCAGGCCAGGAGGCTGGCCGGCCCCGTTTACGGGGTAAGAACCGTGATTGATTAAGAAACATGGATGCCGATGTGTCCAGGGTTGAAATTGTTAAAATGGAAAAACAAAGTTATGATGAAAACCATGAAAAGAACACAGAGCAAAAGGGAAAACCGTTCAATCGCTTTGTTGCTGAGCTGTATGCTGATCTTTGGGCCGGCTGTTCTGCATTCGCAGGTATGGAGAAGAATTGAGAACCGGCCGAAAACCCTGGGACTGGAACAGGGACTGTTGGAATTTGAAACGCCCACGTTTACGCTGAAGTTGGTAAAAGCTTCACATACAGTGGCTGCTCTGATGCCCATGGACCAGGGTGGTTTTGATTACATACCATCCGACCGGCTGGAGATACGCAGCAGGAACGGAATGTATCATCTGGGGGACCTGACGCTGAAGCTGAGGATAGGTGAAGACCGTGAGTGGAAAAGATATTCTACGGCGGCTGACAGAAAACCCATACAGGAACTTCCGCATGAAGAAAATGTCCTTGCAGCATCTGATCTGGCGAACACCCTGCCCGACGACCTGCCGCTGCAGATCCATCGTTTCTGGGAAATTAAAAACGGACATCTTGTTCTTCGCTTTGAGATGACCAATACAGGAGAGTTGCCTGTGGAAATCGGTTCGCTGGGAATACCACTGATATTCAATAATCTGTTACATGATAAAAACCTCGATGAGGCCCATGCCACCTGTGTTTTTGCCGACCCGTATATCGGGCAGGGTGCCGGTTATTTGCAGGTGAGCCGGTTGCACGGCAAGGGGCCGGTTTTGCTGGTTTTGCCTTACGGTGATACCCCCTTTGAAGCCTATAACCCTCTGAATGATGATCCCACACCGCGGGGTGTTACATTCGAAGGCTTTCATGAATGGATGGTGCACAGCCGGGCCCATGCAGAAGAGGAGTGGAGCGAAGCGGAGCCCTGGAACCGTCCTACTTCCGTGAGGCTCAATCCCGGTGATTCCCGTAGCTACGGCCTGCAGTTTGTCCTTTCGCCTTCACTCAGGGATATTGAGAATACCCTGATAAAGCATCGGAGGCCAGTGGCGATGGGAATTCCGGGCTATGTATTGCCCGGTGACGTAAATGGCAAACTGTTCCTTCTCTATAACGAGAATATCCGTTCCATTGATACGGAACCCGCCGGCGTCCTGACGGTTCGTGAAGGCACGCCCACCCCCAACGGATGGAAACAATACCATGTTAAGGGCCATGAATGGGGCCGTGTACGCCTTACAGTAACCTATGCCGACGGGCTGAAACAAACCATTCACTATAAGGTGATCAAACCGGAAGAAGAGGTGCTGGCCGACCTGGGACGATTCCTTACCGGCGAACAATGGTATGAAAACCCCGATGATCCGTTCGGACGAAGCCCTTCGGTTATCACCTTCGATTACGAAAAAATGAGTCCGGTGCTTGAAGACAGCCGGGCCTGGATTGCAGGCCTCAGCGATGAAGGAGGGGCAGGTTCCTGGGTGGCAGCCATGATGAAACAGTTCCTGCAGCCTGAAATGAAAGAGCTGGAGAAAATGAGAAGGTTTTATTTTGAGACCCTGTGGGGAGGTATCCAGTACGATGCGGGCAACCGGAAGTACGGGGTACGGAAAAGCCTGTTTTACTATGAACCCGATGAAATGCCCGAAGGCACCTATAGCGAAGGTATCAACTACGGGACCTGGGCGGCATGGCCCCGGCGCGAGGCGGAATCAACCGGCCGTTCCTACAATTATCCCCATGTGGCTGCAGCACACTGGGTAATGTACCGGCTTTCAAGAAATCATGAGGGATACGTGCAGGAAAAATCCTGGGACTGGTTTCTTGAAAACGCCTGCCACACAGCCATTGCCATGGTGGAACAGGCCGGTCATTATGCTCAGTTCGGCCAGATGGAAGGCACCATCTTCCTGATGATCCTTCTTGACCTGCACAGGGAAGGTATGACAGAACTGGCCGAAGAACTTGAATACGTTATGAAGAAAAGGGCCGATCTGTGGGAATCCCTTTCATATCCGTTCGGTAGTGAAATGCCCTGGGATTCGACCGGCCAGGAGGAGGTATATGCCTGGTCGAAATATTTCGGCTACGATGAAAAGGCTCTGGTGACCCTGAATGCCATTCTGGCCTATATGCCTACGGTGCCTCACTGGGGATACAACGGCAGCGCACGCAGATACTGGGATTTTGTGTATGCAGGTAAACTTTCACGGATCGAACGCCAGTTGCATCATTACGGCTCCGGACTGAATGCTATTCCCGTTCTTTCCGAATACCGGGAAAACCCGGACGATCTGTACCTTCTGCGGGTTGGCCATGCCGGCACCATGGGGGCCATTGCCAACATTACCCGGGAAGGATTTGCGCCCGCCGCTTTTCATTCCTATCCTTCTACCCTGAGGATTGACGGGATCAACGGTGATTACGGCCCCGGCTTTTTCGGTTATGCTATGAACACAGCCACTTACGTGAAGCATGATGATGAGTTCGGCTGGCTGGCTTTCAGCGGGGAAGTTTCTCAAAAAGGAAATCTGGTCACCGTTATTCCCAAATCCGGCGCCAGGAACAGGATATACCTGGGTGATCTCGGGTTGTGGCTGACACTGGATGCCGGACGCTTTCATAAAGTGGAGTTCCATTTGAAAAACCACAGAGTGAAAGTGTATCTTGATCCGGCCACCCGGTACACTCCCCGGGCTGTATTGCGCATTGAACAATCTGCCGTGATGAATGGAGCAGGCTCCTATGCTCCGGTAAAAAGTTATTCGCCCGAAAGGGGGGGCTTTATTATTCCACTGAATAAAGACAAAGTGATTGTGGAACTGCGACGCTGATGCATATTCATCCTGAATGTATTAAAACTGAACATATCGTTGAATGATTTAAACCATCCTGCTATGAAAAGTAAAATTCTTTGTGTTATGCTATGTGCGGGGGCTGTGCTTTTTTCCTGTAAAAATGCCGGAGAACCCCGGATTGAAACTTCCGGTCCGGAAGTGGTGGATTTTCGTCTTCTGCCCTTTGAACTGAAAGATGTTACCCTGCTGGAAGGCAGATTCAAAAAAGGCGTGGAGCTGAATGAAAAGATTCTGTTGAATTATGAACCCGACCGCCTGCTGGCAGGTTTCCGGAGAGAAGCCGGGTTGCCTCAGAAGGCTGAAATATACGGCGGATGGGAAAGTGCCACCCTGGCCGGTCATAGCCTGGGTCATTATCTTTCCGCCTGTGCCATGATGTATCAAACAACAGGTAATGAAGAATTTAAAGAAAGAGCCGAATACATTGTGGATGAACTGGAAATGGTACAGAATGCCCATGGCGACGGGTACATCGGAGCCATGGAAGGGGGAAAGAAAGTGTTTGAGGAAGAAGTGGCCAAAGGTATTATCCGTTCAGCGGGTTTCGATCTGAACGGCATCTGGGCACCTTTCTATACGCACCACAAAGTGCTGGCCGGCTTGCGTGATGCTTACCAGTTACTCGGTATTGAAAAGGCGCTTGACATGGCCGTCAAATTCTCCGACTGGATTTATGAAATCATAGACGACCTGGATTATGATATCCGTCAGGATATGCTGCGGTGTGAATACGGAGGAATGAATGAAGTAATGGCCGATATATACGGTATGACGGGAAATGAAAAGTACCTGGAAATGTCGAGATTGTTTCACGATAATTTTGTGCTCGATTCGCTGGCCGCCGGTATCGATGTATTGCCCGGCAAGCATGGTAATACCAATATTCCGAAAGCCATCGGCCTGGCACGGCGGTACGAGTTGACCGGTGATGAGGTGGACAGGAAAACCGCAGAATTTTTCTGGGACCGGGTGGTACATTACCACAGTTATGTTACCGGCGGGAACGGCTTCCGGGAGTATTTCGGGCCTGCCGGTCAGCTGCGCGACCGGTTGGGACCCAATACCACTGAATCGTGCAATGTATATAATATGCTGAAGCTTACCGACCACCTGTTTACCTGGAAAGGCGAAGCCGAAAAGGCCGATTTCTATGAGCGGGCGCTGTTTAACCACATCATGGCCCATCAGCATCCTGAAACCGGAGAGGTGGTTTATAACCTTTCACTCGACATGGGCGGAAGAAAAGCCTATCAAAATCCCTTCCATTTTACCTGTTGTATAGGAACCGGTATGGAAAGCCATGCCAAGTACAACGGGCATATTTTTTATCATAACAACGAAGAGTTGTTTGTGAGCCAGTTTATTGCGGCCGAACTCAACTGGAAGGAAAAAGGGCTGATCTTACGTCAGGAAACGGCTTATCCGGAAGATCAGGGAACAGCGCTCGAATTTGAGATGGAACACCCCCTGAAACTGACCCTGCAGATCAGATACCCAGCCTGGGCGGAAAAGGGAATGGAAGTAACGGTGAACGGACGCCGGATCAGGGTGAAGGAAGATCCCGGAAGTTTTGTGGCCGTATCAAGAACCTGGCAAGACGGCGACCGGGTGGAGGTGAAGATCCCCTTTACCCTTCGGCTGGAAACCATGCCCGATGATGAGAACCGCATTGCGGTGTTCTACGGCCCTGTTGTCCTGGCAGGTGACCTGGGACCGGCAAATGATCCGAAGGTTCACGAACCTCTCTACGTTCCCGTGTTTGTTTCCGATCACCGCAACCCGGCCGACTGGATGGAACCCGTGGAAGGAGAGGTAAATACCTTCACGACCCGGGACCTTGGCTATCCCAGGGATGTGAAAATGAAACCCTTTTATCAGACACACGATTGCAGGTATTCCATCTACTGGGATCTCTATACCACAGAGGCCTGGGAGAAAGAAAAAGAAGCCTACGAAACCGAGCTGGAGAGGATCAAACAGCTGGAAGAATCTACCATAGATTATTTTCAGCCCGGAGAGATGCAGCCGGAACGGGATCATCAGTTCGAAGGCGAGCGCACACGGCCCGAGCGGTTCCGTGACCGACCTGCCCGGATCGCTACCCGCGGCTGGTTTGCCTTTGATCTGGAGGTGGACCCGGAGGTTGCCAATGCCCTGGTGGTGGAATACTGGGGCGGGGGTTACCGTCGCGACAGGATATTCGATATACTGGTGAATGATGAGAAACTGGCAACGGAAGATATCACTCCGTCAGTGGGTAACATGTACATTCACAAACAGTATGATATTCCCGAAGAACTCACTTCCGGAAAAACGAAGATCAGGGTGAAATTTGAGGCGGAGGATAATATGGTGGGTCCGGTTTTCGGCGTAAGAAGCATCAGGAAGTGATGTTGGGTATTTCATGTTGATTTTCGGCGGAAAGACACTCCGTCGGATTTCATGTAAAGAACAAGGCGTAATATGTATACAACAAAACAGGCAATTTTCAGAATATTCCCGGTCATCCTGCTGCTTGCGGCAGGATGCCGGGAAACCACCGATGTACCCGGACCTATCGATCCTCAGGTGGTGCAGGATCAGGACGATATGACCTGGGAGGATTACACACCCATTCCCGGCAAGAACTGGGCCGATCCCTCGCTGGTGCCTGAACGGGAATTCAAAATGGCGCTGGTGGCGGTTGATTTCCCTGATCAGCCTTTTGTCATGACCCTGCCAGAGGGGTCCGACCTTTTCGGCAATCCACAAATCGATCCGGTAAACAGGGAAGAAATACCCCAGTTTTATGCCGATTTCTTCCTTAAGCCCGGCGATGTGAATCATGGTCAGACCATCAACGGTTACTGGATGGAACAATCCAGAGGGAAATTTGGGGTTACGGTTCTGGAACCCTTTGGGCCTTATCGTATGCCCCGAGAATTGTGGAAATACGGACTCAGCGAATGGGGGCAGAACACATTTACCCCCGACGGAAGCGTGGTTCATTACCGCATGGAAAGAGATGTAGATTCCCTGTGGAGGGCCGATGCAGGGGATGTGAAACAGCATTATGATGCCGTGCTGCGGATATATGCCGGTTATGATGAAACGGGCGTATGGCAGGAATTTGGCGAAATGAAGTTCAATACCCGCGAGGACATTCCTCCGGAGTGGGGCAATCCGAATCCTGATAAGCCCCGGTGGGCTGCTACCCGGTATGTGGAGTGGACATCATGGAAAGCGGCCCAGATGCAGTGGGGCCTGTCGTCTATCCGGCAGGGCGAAAATTCCGGAACCATCACGCACGAACTCGGGCATCATGCTTTCCGGATCGGTGACAATAACAACAATCCCTATGTGGAACCATACCGCCGGGCGGGATCGGGTCCGTGGGATATGATGGACCGTGGCTGCTTCAACGGACCCGGCGGTCCCCACATGCGCTGGGTGGTGCCGCCCATAGCCGGCGCTGCCATGCCGGCAGGATTGATGCTGCGGAACCGAATGGAGATCGATTTTATTACGGAAGACGATGTGCTGACCCTCAGCCGGGACGGACTGGCTGAAACCGGGCTTGTGGTGGCCAATATTACTGCCAGGGCGGTGGAACCTCCGGAAGGATCCTATGCCGGTGTGATTGTACGCCTGGATGGTGAAGAGCCACATGACCGGACACCTCCTTCCGATCCGGCGGTTGATCCGCTGTCGCCGGGTATTCCTGCCTATAATTTTTATTCCATGGAAGTGGTGCAAAGAATTGGATACGATTCTTTCTGCCCCGATAACGGAGTATTGCTGGCCCTGAACAAAGACCGGGAGGGGAGGAGCGGAGGACCGAATTCCTTTAACCTGTTTAACTGGGTGATCGACGCCCATCCGGAAGATATTGAAATGGTTGATTATGTAAAGCCCGACGGAACCCCTGTGATGCGTACCATAGCCGATTACCGGCAGCTGAACGATGCATTGTTCCATGCCGGCCTGAATTCAGGAAGTAAATTCGAATATACGGATGAACCTAACCGGCTGCATTTTTATATTATCGATATTCACAGGAATGAGGACGATATTTTGTCGTACACCGTGGGGGTGCGTTCACTGGATGACCATTCTGCCCGAAAACGTGATTTTTCTGTTCGAGCACCCGAAAAGTTCAAACCGCGCAGCCATGTGAATGAAGCCATGTTTGTCCTGAAAAACGATGACGAACCCGCTTCCGGTCATTCAGGCATTCATCCTGATGGCGACGTGAATGCTCATCTGGATCATGATATTTACCGGCTGTCGCTTAGTGTCAGAGGAGAAGGCTGGGATGCGGTCATTCTGAATGAACTGGTGGCAGCAGGCACCGGGGAAGAAGTGGAAATACCGGTGTATATTATCCGGGGAAAGGATGCTGACGATACGGCAGAAGTAATTTTGACCGCCGTTTCAGAAAGCAAACCTGTGATCAGGCGATTTGCCACATGTAGCATGACCAGATAGAAGACGCTGTTTTATTAAGCTCCTGATATGCAGAAAGAAACACAGCAGGTGATGGAACGGGACCAGTGGGTTACCTGCTGTGTTTTTTTTTGGAGTAACCGGTAAAGACCCTTGATTCCCGGCCGGATCTCTCTTGCCATTTTTTTATGGCCTACTTTCCGTATCTTTTCGTTCTTTTTCCCTTTCCGGTCGGTATAAAGATGTACCACCCTTCGGTCTTTGCCAGAAGAGGCCTTATGGCTACACCCATTTATTTACCAGCTTGCCAATCATGACGGTAACGGAGGGTTTGGTGAATCCTGATTCATTTTATTCTCCTGTATTTGGGGTTCCGGCGTTTTCTTTGTGGATGATTTCCACCGGCTGGTATTCCTGTCGGGGAGGTATCTGGTGCATGGTTAGGTAATCGAACAGGATCTTGACGGCCCTGGCGGCCTGTTCAACCGGTTTCTGGCCGATCAGGAACCGGATGATGCCTTTCTTCAGAAATGAAAGGTTTTTTTCCGTTAGTTCATAGCCTACCAGGATCATATCCCTCCGTTCTTTCATTTCAAGATACCGGGCTATCACATGGGTTTTTGCTCCCGATACCAGAATGGCCCCAATGTTGGGATGAGATTCCAGAATGGAATTCATGCTTTTCTCCACTTCCGGCAAACCCGTAGAGGCTATATCCAGAGTGTAAATACCGCGGTGTGATGTGCCGGTATCTGCAAAGTAGTGAAGGAATCCGCGATTGCGCAAATTCAGGTTCTCTGTGTCTTCCAGGTTTCTGGCAATATTTACGATCAGAATATCGCGTGAAGAATTCAGCCCGTAATCGATCAGGCCGGCTGCCACACGCCCTGCCTGGTAGGCATCTTCTCCAATGAAAGCCAGGCAATGGGTTTCATCGATATAAGTATCGATAAAAACATAGGGAATTCCCCTGCTGTCAAGTTCTTTGCAGAATTTTCCCGATTCCTTTTTAAAAACCGGGGCCAGGATAACTCCGTCGGGATGAAACTGGATGATCTCCTGCGTTTTTACGGGGAATTCATTTTCCCGGGTCAGTTCATAAAAAAAATAACGCACATCCACCTGAAAGGGCTGCAGTTCCTTCACTGCTTTCCCGATGCCCTGCGGATGAAGAAGCCAGAATGCATTGTCGCCGCTGCCATGTGGCAGCAGCACGGCCAGACGGTGTGATTTTTTTGCCTTGAGGGCCTGGGCAACAATGTTCGGCCGGTACTTCATTTCACGGGCAATATGCAGCACTTTCTTCCGGGTGCTTTCGGCCACCTCGCCCCGGTTATGCAGCACCCTGTCAACCGTCCCTATGGAAACACCGGCCTTCCGGGCAATGTCTTTGATCCTGACCTGTTTCATCTAAAATCCGAATAATCCGGGAACAAACATGGTGATTGAGGGAATATAGGTTATGATCAACAGAATGACGATCATGGCCACAAAGAAGGGGATCATGGGCTTTACCACATCCTGTATCCTCAGATGGGCCACACTGCAGCCGATAAACATCACCGCCCCCACAGGAGGAGTGCAGAGCCCGATGTTCAGGTTCAGGATCATGATAATGCCGAAATGGATGGGGTCCAGTCCCAGTTGTGAGGTTACCACGGGCAGGAAAATAGGTGTAAAAATCAGCACGGCCGGGGTCATGTCCATAAAAATGCCTACGAACAGCAAAATAAAGTTGATCAGCAGCAGAATCACAAAGGGACTGGACGAAACCGAAAGCAATCCGTCGCTGACTGTCTGGGGGATATTTTCAAACGACATAACCCAGGAAAGTCCCATGGATGTTGCAATCAGCAGCATGACTATGCCTGTGGTTTTTACCGTCCTGACGATGATGCCCGGCAGATGCCGTATGCGGATTTCCCTGTACAGGAAAGCCAGGACCAGACAATAAACCACTGCAATGGCCGATGCTTCCGTAGCGGTAAAATAACCCGCCACAATCCCGCCAATTACGATCAGAAGAAGCAGCAGGCTTGGAAGGGCATCAAAAAACTTGCGGATGGCTTCCCCAAAACCTACTACTTTCCCCACCGGATATCTTTTCCGGTACGCGTATACCCCTGCTACCAGTATGAGGGCCATACCGGTTAAAATGCCCGGCAGATAGCCCGCCAGAAACAGGGCGGCAATCGATGCTCCCCCACTGGCCAGGGAATATATAATCAGGATGTTGCTGGGCGGGATGACCAGGCCGGTAGTGGCTGATGTGATGTTAACCGCAGCCGAATAATTTTCTTCATAACCTTCTTTTTTCATCTCGGGGCCCATGATGGTGCCGATGGCCGATGCAGAAGCCCCGGCAGATCCTGAAATAGCTCCGAACAACATATTTGCGATCACATTTACAAAGGCCAGGCCTCCGGGCAACCTGCCTGCCGGAACACGGGCAAATTCAATAAGTCTTCTGGCAATACCTCCTGAATTCATCAGCTGACCCGCCAGGATGAAAAAAGGAATAGCCAGCAGGGCAAAACTATCGAGGCTGGTAGCCATACGTTGCGCCAGGGTGGCAAAGGCCGGAAGGGTATCAAAACGGGTCAGCATGGTAGCCAGCGCCGACAGGCCGATGCTGAAGGCCACAGGGACTCCTATCACCAGAAAGAAGATAAATGAAACGATCAGTACAATGATCCCTGTTATATCAAGTTCCATGCGATGCGTGATCTGAGGTTTTCCATTCCCGGTACAGATTTTTTATATCGTCCAGGGAGTAATAGCTCATGATAAGTCCGCTGACGGGAACAATCAGATAGACATACCCGATGGGAATGTGCATGGCGGCCGAGATCTGGTGCATTACAAACCGGGTGTATACCAGCCAGCTGCCTCCGGCAACCATGATAGATAGACAGAACGCCGTGACCAGAAGATTAATAAATAGTAGCAGTTTTATTCTGGTAGCAGGTGTCAGCTTTCCGTGGAGAATGTCGATAGCCAGGTGTTCATTTTTTCCTTTTACGTAGGCGGCTCCGGCCATACCCACCCAGACCAGAAGAAACCCGGCCAGCTCGTCGGTGAATGAACTGGGATTGGAGAAAAGATAGCGGCTGGCAACCTGCCACACCACATCCACTACCAGCAGGCTCATGATCAGCACCAGGAAGATTTCCAGGGACCTGTCCACATATTTCCTGAGCTTCATAATGGTTGATGATTAGCCTGTTTCGACTTCTTCGGGATCATATTCTTTCAAATTATTCCCCTTCAGACTGAGAAAATGCCGAAGCACCGGAGGATTCAACTTCCCGGATCTGTTGAATAAGACGGTATACTTTCTCATGGGAACGGTACAGTTGGTAAACGTCCTGTACACTTTGCATGAAAGGGGTTTTGTCGGGACGTATTATTTCCACTCCGGCCGCTTTCACGGCAGCCAGTGCTTCTTCCTCCGATTTTTTCCATTCCTTTCGCTGCACCTGTACCGACTCGTCAACAGCCTGCTGCAGCCATTCCCTTTCCTGTTCCGTTAGTTTGTCCCATGCATGGGTGCTGGCTATCAGTACATCGGGGATCATGGTGTGTTCGTTCAGCAGATAGTATTTGCATACTTCGTAGTGACGCGAAAGGTAGAAACTCGGGGGATTGTTTTCGGCCCCGTCAACCACTCCACCCTGCAGAGCTGTGTAAAGTTCTCCCCAGGCGATGGGAGTGGCCGATCCTCCCATGGCACGCATCATTTCCACGGCGGTAATGCTCTGCATAACCCGGATCTTTTTCCCTTTCAGGTCGTCGGGTGAGCGGATCGGAGTGGAAGTGTAAAAACTCCGGGCTCCTGCATCGTAGAAGCACAGTCCCCTGAGCCAGTAATTCTCCCCTTTTGTCAGCACTGAATCGCCAATGGGGCCGTCCAGTACGGTAAAGTAATGTTCTTTGTCACGGAAAAGATAAGGCAGTCCAAAAACCTGGTATTCCACAACAAAACTTTCCATGGCGGCCGCCGAAACCTTGGTAAGGTCAAGACTTCCCAGTTGCAGCAATTCCAGGTTCTCCTTCTCTGAACCCAGAACGCCGTTGGGATATATCTTTATATTCAGCTTGCCGCCGGATAATTCACGTACTCTTTTCACCATGCATTCCATGGCTATATGTACCGAATGTTTTGTGTCAAGGTTGTGCGTGAGACTGAGGGTCTTGATTCCTGTATCCGGAGTGCATCCGTTCTGGCAAAGGATGAATATTCCCAAAACGGAAATAATTGATCTCAAAGGAAGCCTGACAGGAGGGGAGGAAGGCATACAAACCTATTTTTTAATTCTTTTAATGGATTCGACCATTTCCCTGACCTTTTCAGTCAGAGCCCTGAAATTTCCCGAATCGATCAGTTCTTTGGGGAACAGTTTTGAACCGATACCCACACAGGCTACACCGGCTTCGAACCAGGCCCGGAGTGTGGCTTCACCGGTATCCACCCCTCCGGCAGGCATGAGGTTTACCCAGGGCATTGGGCCTTTCACGGCTTTTACAAACGAGGGACCTCCCAGTTCCGATGCCGGGAAAATTTTAATGATCTCCGCCCCGAGTTCCAGGGCTTTGCCTATTTCGGTAACTGTTCCGCATCCGGGCAACCAGGCAATGCCATGCCGGTTGCACAGTTTTCCCGTTTCTTCATTCAACAGGGGGGAAACAATGAAACGGGCTCCCATCTGAATGAACAGGGCGGCGGTAGAAGCATTTACCAAAGAACCTGCCCCCAGGAGCATCTCAGGAAGTTCTTCCCTCACATACCGGTTCAGGTGGCTGAAAATTTCATGGGCATCCTCCTCCCGGTTAACAAATTCAAAAACCCTGATCCCTCCGTCATAACAGGCCCTGACAACATGTTTGCATACTTCGGGGTCGGGATGAAAAAATACCGGTACTACCGCGGTTTCTTTCATTATCCGGAAAACTTCACTGCGACCGTTTGTTTCCATGTGTTTTTTGGATTAGATGGTTGTACAGTTGAACAGTCATGCTGCCGGGCAGGTTATGGTATTTATCTTGAAACCCTTCCTGAAGCGTCTCCTCCCATCAGCTTTTCAACCTCATGCACGGTAACCAGGTTAAAATCGCCAGGAATGGTATGCTTCAGGCAGGAAGCGGCCGTGGCAAACCGAAGGGCCCTTTCGTCATCTTTTCCCCAGGTCAGTAACCCATAGATCAGGCCGGCTGCAAAAGCATCTCCACCGCCCACACGGTCTACAATGTGGGTAATCTGATAATCAGGTGCGGTAAACAGGGTTTTTCCGTCGTACAGTACTCCTGACCAGGTATTATGGCTGGCACTGACCGATCCGCGAAGGGTGGTGGCAACTTTCTTAACACGGGGAAACCGCTGCATGATCTGCCCGGAAACGCTGTGGTAGGCATCTGCCTCCACGTGCCCGCCGGTGATATCTATTCCTTTCGGACTGATCCCGAGTACCAACTCGGCATCCTCCTCGTTTCCTATCACCACATCGCAACCTTCGATCAGGGCAGGCATGACCTCTCCGGCACTTTTGCCGTATTTCCAGAGGTTCCTTCGGTAGTTCAGGTCGCACGATACCGTTATTCCTTTCCGGCCTGCCGTTTCAATGGCTTCCCGGCAGGCATCGGCGGCGCCCTGTGATACTGCGGGAGTTATGCCGGTCCAGTGAAACCAGGAAGCGCCTTCCAGAATCCTTTCCCAGTCGAACATACCTCTGGTAATCCGGGAAAAGGAGGAATGTGCCCTGTCGTATATTACTTTACTGGGGCGCGATACAGCACCGGTTTCCAGAAAATAGATTCCCATCCGGTCGCCTCCCGGCAGGATATGTGTGGTGTCGATGCCGTGCTTCATCAGATACATCCGGCAGGCACGACCCAGGTCATTGTCGGGTAAACGGCTCACAAAGGCAGAGCGGATTCCGAAACCCGCCAGAGAGACAGCGACATTGGCCTCGCCGCCCCCGTAACAGGCTTCAAATGAGGTAGCCTGTGTAAACCGCTGATATCCCGGAGGCGAAAGCCTCAGCATGATCTCACCGAACGTAATGACTCGTGGTATCATCTTATTATGATTCATATTGAAAATACTTCACGGCATTGTGGTGGCAAATATCTTCCACAACGGTTTTTAACAGTTCCTTATCGTTGGGTATCAGGCCCCGGTCAACTCCGTTCCCCAGATAATTGCACAGGATTCTCCGGAAATATTCATGCCGGGGAAAAGAGAGAAAGCTTCTCGAATCGGTAACCATGCCTGCAAAGCGGGCAATCAGTCCCATGACGGAAAGGTGTTTCAGGTGATTTTCAATACCTTCCTTCTGATCGAGAAACCACCATCCGGCTCCGTACTGCATTTTCCCCGGTGTACGTCCGTCCTGGAAATTTCCCAGCAAGGTAATGAACATGGCTGTATCTGCCGGATTCATGTTATACAGGATGGTCCGGGTCAGCATGTTTTCACGGTCCAGCAGGTCCAGAAACCTTGAAATTGTGTATGCGTCCTGGGGATTTCCTATAGAATCGAATCCTTTATCAGCTCCTTTCTTCCGGTACATCCGTGTATTGTTGTTACGCATGGCTCCCAGGTGAAATTGCTGAACCCAGGCTCGTTTGTGATTCATTTTACAGAGCTCAACCATCAGGCAGGTACGGTAGCTTTCTGTTTCATCTCCTGTAAGTGATTTTCCGGCCCTCAGCTTTTGAAAGGATTTTACGGCCCCCGGGTAAAAGCCGCGGGCGTAGTACATTCTTTCCAGTCCGTGATCGGAAGCTTTGCAGCCCGCTTCATGGAAAAAGGCATGACGCTCATCGAGTACGGCAATCAGGTCTTCGAGGTTGCGAATGGAATTTCCTGAAACGGATTCCAGTTTTTCTATGTACCGGTTGAAAAATTCCGGGTCTTCTGTTTTCAGAATGTTGTCGGGCCGGAAGGTTGGACGGACCTGGACGCTGAAATTTTTCAGTGCCCGGTGATATTCCAGGTTGTCTGCCGGATCGTCGGTGGTGCCCACTATTTCCACATTCATTTTCTTCAGCAGGTTTTGCGCCCTGAAATCGTCCTGCTGCAGCATGGCAGAAGCCTGTTCATAAATTTTCTCTGCGTTTGCAGGAGATAACAGTTCGTAAATGTCAAAATACCGCGCCAGTTCGAGGTGAGTCCAGTGATACAGGGGGTTGCCAATGGTGTAGGGTACCGTTTCGGCCCACTTCAGGAATTTTTCCCGGTAAGACCTGTCTCCCGTGCAGTAGGTTTCGTCGATCCCGTGGGCCCGCATGGCCCTCCACTTGTAATGGTCGTCTTCCAGCCATACCTGGCCCAGGTTTTCAAACCGGTGGTTTTCTGCGATCTGGCGGGGGGAAAGGTGGGTGTGAAAATCAATGATGGGCTGTTTTTCGGCAATATCGTGATACAGCCATGCAGCCGTTTTTCCCTCCAGCATGAACTCCGGATGGATGAAATGTTTTGTTTTCATAATGACCGTTAACGAACACGAAAAATAGAACAGGTTTGTTATTTATCCAAATGAATGCCGTTTTTTTCATCCGTTTTCTTCACTTAAATCAAGTTTTCATTATCTTTCGATTCATCGATAATACCTGAATGTGAAAATCATGCTTGCCCGAAGGTATGCCGGCAAATATGCGGTATGGCTGATCTATTTTTCAACGGCATTTCTGCAGCATGCCGGATGCTATGTTAAGGAAATCGGTACGCCGTATATCCAGAATTTCACAAAAAGAGACTATTACGGAGGCACCCAGAACTGGGGTATAGCCCAGGATGACAGGGGATTTATGTACTTTGCCAATAACGATGGATTGCTTGTTTTCGACGGAGCCAGGTGGACTCTGTATAAAATGCCGAACATGTCGATGGTACGTTCGGTTTATATCGGCACAGAAGGAACCATCTATGTGGGTGCATACAATGAATTCGGATGCATGATCCCCAAACCCAACGGGCAGCTGGCCTATCATTCGTTCAGAAGCCTTGTGCCGGCAAAATACCGCAACTTCGATGATGTGTGGCGCGTATATCCCTATGGGAATAAAATTGTTTTCCAGTCATACAACGCCCTTTACCTGTATGAAGAAGGGGAGCCTGTGACGGTTATTGAGGCGCCCGCCCGGTTCAGACTGGCACTCAGTACAGGCGACAGAATATTTGTCAATGATATTGAAGAAGGATTGTTTGAACTTCAGGGAGAAGATATTGTGCCGGTTTCCGGATGCGGCAGGCTCAGAGGTGAGGACGTCAGCGCCATGCTGCCATTTGATACAGGGAGGATCCTGATCACTACAACACACAAGGGGCTGTTCCTGTATGACGGAACGGATCTGAAAACCTGGGATGTTCCCGTGAACCATGATATGATACGGTATCAGATATTTCATTCCTGCCGGATGCATGGCGGGCACTTTGCCTTTGGTACCATACAGAACGGCCTGATCATTGCCGACAGTTCGGGAAAAACCGTTCAGCATATCAACCGGGAAAGCGGACTTCAGAACAATACCATACTGAGTGTATTTGCCGACAGAGACGGGAATATCTGGCTTGGACTGGATAACGGAATCGACTACATAACCACGAATTCCCAGATTACCTTCCTGCAGTCTCCTGAAGGCTTCGGAACCGGGTATACGGCTGCCATCCATCAGGGGTTGCTGTACCTGGGAACCAATCAGGGTTTGTATGCCTGTGAATGGGAAAACGGAAAACCTGCCGGTGATTTCCGGATCGTTCCCGGTACTTACGGTCAGGTATGGTATCTCGGCGTACACAGAGGGTTGCTGGTTTGCGGACATAATTACGGGACCTTTCTCGTAGAAGGGGAAAAGGCCAGGTGGATTTCCGATATACCCGGAGGATGGAAATATTTCATTCCGGAAGGGAATCCTGACAAATTGCTGGGAGGAACCTATAACGGTTTGATCCTCTTCGGTTGGGAAGACGGGGAATGGAAGTTCAGGAAAAGAGTGGCTGGTTTCGATGAATCGTTCAGGGTATTCGAGGAAGATGAAAATAAAGATATCTGGATGACGCACGGATTTAAGGGTGTTTACAGGATCAGGCTGAACGCCCGGCTCGATTCGGTGGTCTCATCCTGGTTTTACGGAAGCAGCCACGGATTTCCTTCCAATTACGCCATTAATGTATTTAAGATCCGGGATAAAATCATTTTTGTTTCCGAGCAGCACGGAATATTTGAATACAATGAAAAAACAGGCAGGTTTGATTATTCTGTCTATTTCAACCAGATTATGGACGGTTTGAAGGATATTACCTATCTCAGGGAAGATTCCCTCGGCAATATCTGGGTGGTGGCTGAAAACCGGCTGGGAGTTTACCGCATCAGGGAAGATCAGACCTACCGTTATGTATCCTCGCCTTTTACACAGCTCACAGGACATTTTATTCACGGATGGGAATCGGTATACCTTCACTCCGGTCATGTTTTTATAGGTATAGAAGACGGATTTGCCCATTATCTGCCGGAGGCTGAAATAAAACCGAATACGGATTTTGCAGTTTATATTACCATGGCCGGCACTGCAAGCCCTGACAGTGTATTCTATTATGGAAACGTTTCGGATCTGGATGCGGAAAAACAAGGGGAATACCGGTTCCCATACAAAAGGAACAGCTTCAGGTTTTCCTGGACCGCTCCGGTGTATGACCGGCCTGAAAATATTGAATACAGCTACCGTTTGTCGGGGCATAGCCAGGAATGGTCAGGCTGGACCGCGAATACCTCTGTTCAGTTCAGCCATTTGCATGACGGTGATTACGTATTTACCGTAAAAGCAAGAAATCAGCTAGGAATAGAAAGCCTGACCGACTCCATCCGTTTTACGGTTTTGAGACCCTGGTACCGATCCACTCTTGCCGTTTTCTTTTACTTTGTGGCAGCCTCAGTTATGGCGTATTTGTTTTATCTGTATATCAACAGTAGAATCGAGGCATCCAGGCTCATGGAAAGGCAGGAACAATGGAGGATATACAATGAAAAAGAAAAGGAATACATACGGCAGGCATTGCTGGCCGAGAAGGAGATCATCAGCATGAAGAACGAAAAGCTGACCAGCGAGATGAAACAGAGGGACAGGGAGCTTGCCAATCAGGCGATGAATCTGGTAAAAAAGAATGAATTCCTTCTGAAAATTAAAAAAGATCTTGAAAAAATAAAGCTGCATGCAGGCCAGGAAGATACGGCCGAAAGGATATCATCCCTGATGAACCGGATCAACCGGGAAGTGGGAAGCAATAAGCAGCGGCATGTTTTTGAAAAAGCATTTGATGAAGTGCATGAAGAATTCCTCAACCGACTGAAAAACAAATATCCCGGTCTTACACCTACCGAAATTCGTGTTTGCGCCTACCTGAAAATGAATATTTCCACCAAGGAAATTGCTGCCCTGATGAACATTACTATTCGCGGGGTGGAAACCTGCCGGTACCGGATCAGAAAGAAAATGAAGATCGACCGGTCGGTGAACCTCACTACCCATTTGCTGAATATTTAAGGCATTATCCGGAACATTGTAGTATGTATAATTTCACATTATGAAATTTGCTTCATAAGGAGAAATTTTGTAATGCAATGATAATCTGATGAATAGCCCATATTTGAAGTATTATTGTCGTAATCTCATAAAAATACAGTAGTAATTTTGAAGTGGCGAATTTCTGGAATATTCCTGTTGGGTGATGTACATTGGGGCACGTTATTTTTCTGATCCAATGAACCTTTTAACCCAAAAACCAAAAACCTATGAAACATGCAATCTTAACCTGTCTGTTGACCTTTCTGTCCCTGACTTGTTTTTCTCAGGACCTGCAGGTCACAGGGGTTGTTACCTCTGCAGATGATGGTCAGCCACTGCCGGGGGTGAGTGTGGCCATCAAAGGGACAACAGCCGGTACCATTACAGGTACCGACGGATCCTATTCCATCAGGGTCACGGAAAACGCTACCCTGGTATTCTCTTTTGTCGGTATGACCACACAGGAATTCGTTATTACCGAAAGTACTGTTCTGGATGTGGTGATGGAGACAGATATTGCGAAAATTGATGAAATTGTGGTGGTGGGTTACGGCACCCAGCGAAAGAGCCTGATTACCGGAGCGATATCTAAGGTTGATGGCGAGGAACTGGCAAGAACATCCGACATGCGGGTGACCCAGGCTTTGCAGGGAAAAACGGCCGGCGTGGTAATTATGGCCAATTCCGGCCAGCCCGGCGACCAGGTGTCCATGCGTATCCGGGGGATCGGGACCAACGGCGATGCCGAACCTCTGTACATTGTGGATGGCCTTCCCATGAGCGGGGCCGGACTGGATTTCCTGAATTCAAACGACATCGCCTCCATCGAGGTGCTGAAAGATGCAGCTTCCAGCGCTATCTACGGTGCACGTGGGGCCAACGGGGTGGTGCTCATTACAACAAAAACGGGAAGAAAAAACACCGATATGACCATTCAGTACGAGGGTTATTATGGTGTACAGAATCCCTGGAAAAAAATCAGCCTGCTCAATGCCGAAGAGTATATCATGCTTACCAATGAAGCGGCAATAAACGGTGGACTCAGTCCAAAATTTTCCGAAGAAGATATTGCCGGCTTTACAGCCGACACCGACTGGCAGGATGAAATGTTCTATTATAATGCACCGAAGCAAAACCATCACCTGTCGTTTACCGGAGGAAGTGAAAAGATAGAATATTCTTCTTCCTTTAATTATTTTAATCAGGATGGGATTGTGGCCAAAGACAAATCGAACTTTGAAAAATTCAGCTACCGGCTGAATGTAACAGGTGATTTCGGGCTGGTGCGCGTGGGTGGAAATGTCAACCTTGCCAACATGACCAGCAGGGGCATTGCCACCAATGACCATTTTGGCCTGAGCCTTACCCAGGCACTGAACATGCCACCGATTATACCCGTTAAATTTTCCGACGGATCGTGGGCAACGCCCGAGGCATACGGTATTGGCCTCCAGGAAATCACAAACCCGGTGGCCATGCTGAGCTACTTTCATTCGAAGACCCGTACCAATAAATTGATCGGAAGTGTGTTCGGTAAATTCGATTTCGGTCAACTGGTGGAAGCACTCAGCGGCCTTACTTTCCGCTCTTCTTTCGGGGGGGAGTATGCCCTGGTGAACAACGATACCTACACCCCCCTGTATTACCTCGATGCCTTGCATTTTACGGTAACCGACAGGGCTTCCAAAAATCTGGATATATGGTCGAGGTGGAATTTTGAGAACATCTTCACTTACAGAAAGTCGTTCAGCACAAGTAATCTTACTCTTATGGCAGGTATGACGGCTTTCAAGGATATGTTCGAAAATCTGTATGGGACCAAGGCCGATTTGATTTTCGACGATTTTGAACATTCCTTCATTGATAATGCCACCGATCCAGAAAGCGCCAACGCTGGCGGCGGCTTTTCCGAACATACTGTGGCCTCGTTATTCGGGCGTGTGAATTATGACCTGATGGACCGGTATATGTTTACGGCTATTCTGCGACGGGACGGCTCTTCCAGGTTTGGCTCGGAAAATAAATACGGATATTTCCCTTCCGTTTCACTCGGATGGGTAATATCCCGGGAAAGTTTTATGGAAAATCTTTCCGATGCAATAACCCTCCTCAAACTGCGGGCAAGCTGGGGACAGAACGGAAGTGAGAATATCGGAGATTTCGGGTATACCTCTGTGATCGGAAACCAGAACATTTATTATTTCGGTGCGGACAAAATGCAGTATAACGGTACCACACCTACCCGCATTGCCAACCCAAGCCTCAAATGGGAAACCTCAGAACAAACCAATATCGGGATCGATTTTGCAACCTTCGAGGGCAGCCTGGGCGTAACTCTCGATTATTATATCAAAACCACCAAAGACTGGCTGGTTACGGCTCCCATCCCCATGCTGGTGGGTAACTCGGCTCCCGTGATCAACGGAGGAGCCGTCAGAAACTCCGGGATTGAGGCAGAAATATTCTACAGAAGACAGATCGGCGATCTGTTTATCAGCGCTTCGTTGAACGGAGCCTTTAACAAGAACGAGGTTCTTGAGATCCGCAATTCGGAACAGAGGCTGCAGGGTGGTGACGGAGGATTCGGCCAGGCTGGTGTTCTCTTTGCCGAAGTGGGAACACCCATGGGAGTGTTCTATGGTGTTCAAACCGACGGCATTTTCCAGAACCAGCAGGAAATTGAAAACCATGTCGATTCCGAAGGGAACCTGATACAGCCCGATGCCATGCCCGGCGATATCCGGTTTGTCGATGCAAACAATGACGGGGTGATCAGCGATGCCGACCGGGTTCAGATTGGAAACCCCTTCCCCGATTTTACAGGAGGATTGAATGTAACGGCTGAATACCGTGGCTTCGATTTCAATATGTTCCTTTTTGCCGCCCTGGGGCAGGAAGTATACGACGCTACCCGCCGGTACGATATGAACGGAACCAACTACCGTTCCGACTGGCTCAACCGGTGGACCGGTGAAGGTACTTCCAATAAATATCCCAGGGTGACCTTTGTTGATAAAAACCTGAACATGAAAACCGTCAGCGATTTCTTTATCTATGACGGTAGTTTTGTCAGGTTACGCAACATTACCCTCGGTTATACGCTTCCTTCCGTGGTGACCAACTTCCTCACTATTGACAGGTTGCGGATCTATGTATCATCGGAAAACCTGCTGACATTTACCAGCTATCCCGGATTTGATCCGGAAATAGGGGGCGGTGTGTTCAATAACGGCATTGATCATGGAATTTATCCACAGCCCCGGACCTTTATGGCAGGTATCCAAATTACATTCTAACACCGAAAAAAATATAGCGTTATGAAAAACCTGATTATATACAGCCTTTTAACCGTGCTTTTCCTCGCAGGGAATTCCTGTACAAAGGATTTCCTGGAGCTTGAGCCGAAAACGGGTCAGGTCGAGGCAAACTATTATAAGACCGAAGACCAGGCATTCCTGGCCCTGACAGCCGTTTACGATGCTTATGCATTGCAGAACTGGCAGTTTGTACCGGTTATGTCGGATATTTATTCCGATGATGCTTTTTGCGGTGGTTCCGATGCCAGCGACATGAGTCAGTGGCAGGACATGGAATCATTTGCCATGGAACCCGAGAACAACTCCGCGAGCGACCTGTGGAACCGTTGTTACTCGGGAATATATAGAGCCAATCTCTACCTTCAGAAACAGGAACAGATAGAATGGGTTACCGACGGCCTGAAAGAAATGTATGAAGGGGAGGTCAAATTTCTCCGCGCTTACCTGTACTGGGATCTGGTGCGTCATTTCGGATGGGTGCCTCTGATAACTGAAGTGTATCCCGATGTGGAAGATTATAAAAATGTGCCTCAGAGCACCCCGGAAGAGATTTTTACCCAGATAGCCGCCGACTTGCTGGATGCCGTTGATGTGGTGATGGAAGATTTTACACCGGCTGATGCCGGCAGGGTTACCCGTGCAGCAGTACAGGCCCTGATGGCCCGGATATATTTGTATCATACAGGAATGAGCGCCATTCCCGGGCTCGGCCTCACAGCCGAACAATGGAGTGACGGAAATACTGTCATTAATAAAGACTATGTACAGATTGCCCTGGATGAGATCATCACGGAAGAGCGCTATTCGCTGGTGGATGATTATGCCTGGCTGTTCAGCTGGGATAACCAGAACAACAGCGAATCGATTCTGGAAATGCAGTATTCGGAAAAAGCCAAGTCGGGCGACTGGGGAGGCTGGAATATTAACGGAAATTTTTCCAGTGTGTGGATTAGCGTACGTAATCCCGAAGGAGATCCTACCGTATTCCCAGGCTGGTCATTTGCCGTTCCCACCTGGAGCCTGGCCGATGAATTTGAAACGGGAGACCCCAGAAAAGAGGTTACCCTGTATGATGCGGAGGCAGAGCTGACCAATTACACCCGAGCCTATATGAATACGGGATACTTTAACAGAAAATACATGGCCCGAAAAGATTATATCGGTTCGGGCGGTGATCCCAACCATAATTTCCCGCGGAATTTTATGGATATCCGCCTGGCCGATGTTCTTCTGATGGCTGCCGAACTGTGGCTGGATGAAGATCCGGGGAAAGCCCTCACGTATTTCAACCGGGTACGCACCCGCGCCCTGGGCGAAGATGCCGCCCTTTCCTCCATCGACCTCGATGATATCTATCACGAAAGGCGGGTGGAATTCGGAGGGGAAGGCCTGAGGAAATGGGATCTCCTGCGGCGCGGACTCGGTTATGCCGAAACCATGATCAATGCCAGCTTTGATCTGCCTTCCGGGATACCTAACCCGGAAGACTTTACCGGACGTACCTTCCAGGGAGATACCTGGGGAATGTTCCCCATTCCTGCCAGCGAGATCAGGAACACCAATGAAGGAATGCTGCAACAGATGGTTCCTGCATACCAATAAATAAGGCTGTAAAACACAACAAAAAGGAAATACCATGAAAAGAATAATCAATCATATCAAACCGGCCGGTTTCCTGGCTGTCTTCCTGTTCTTCATTGGCTGCGAACCGATGATGATGGACAAGCCGGAGATAGGGGATCCTCCGACCGAAGACCAGCTCGACTTTACCATTGCCGATGGTAGCGATGAATTCCATGTGGTGGTAACCAATACATCCTCGGTTACAGGTATCACATACTGGGATTTCGGTAACGGTACCAAGGGAACAGGGCCTTCTGTAGAAGTGAAATATGCTCTCGAAGGTGAGTATACCATTAAAATGACACTGGTTACCCGGGGAGGCACCGCTTCAATCAGCAAAACGTACACCCAGACAGAGACCGATTTTTCCATCTTCACTGATCCGGTGTATGTGAACCTGAGCGGTGGAGTGGATGTTCCCGAGGGAAAAACCTGGGTGCTCGATTCAACCCAGACAGGTCACCTGGGTGTGGGCCCGGCCGATGATCCTACCGCCATGGTATGGTGGAAGGCGGAACCCCTGGCCAAATCAGGTACCGGCCTTTACGACGATGAGATTACTTTCATGATCAGCGATTTTGTGGCAGTTTACGAAAACCACGGTGTTAGCTATGTGAAAGACTACCGGGCCAATGATCCGTCGCTTTCTTCGGTATACCTTAATCCAAGGGAAAACATGACCGACTACGATGTGGATTATGCCACACCGGTAACAGGTACCTGGACCATTTCCGAAAAGAACGGTGTCAATTACCTGGTATTGAATGCAGAAACGCCCATATTCCCCTGCTTCGATGTGGGCGCCAAAGACAATGAATATAAAATACTCCAGGTAACCGAAAACCTGCTGGAACTTGCGGCTATTGATGCCTATGGCGGGATCAACTGGCACTATTACCTGATTCCCAAAGGGTATGAAAGGCCCACCATAACGTTTGAACTGAACGCGGTGGAAGGCGCCGATAATGAAGTGGCGTTTTCGGTTATCAACTATTCCATTCCCGCCGGGGAAAGCGTGACGAACATTACCTGGGATTTTGGCGATGGCAGCGACGAGGTGACAACAGCCACCAAAGATGATGTGGTAAACCATACCTTTATGAGGGCAGGTACCTATACCGTTACGGCGAAGCTGAATACCAGTCTGGGCGTGCTGACGGAAACCATGGTGCTGAGCTTTGAAAACAACAACTCGGCCTATGTGCCTTTCCAGTTGGACGTTACTGTGGTTTACAATGATTTCAGTGAGGTGCAGACCTTCCCGGTGCTGGGCCAGGATTGTTCGGTTACCATTGTGGATAATCCGTCGAAGATATATCCCAATAAATCCAGCAAGGTGGCCCGGTATGAAAAAACAAACCAGGAATGGGCCAATGCTTACATGCTGCTGGATCCCGGATACCGGTTTGATCTGAGATTGCAGCATGTGTTCAGTATCAAGGTGTACGGCCAGGCAGGCGATCAGATCCTGCTCAAACTGGAAAATACCGACCGTGGTGGCAATGCATGGCAAACAGGTACACACGACCTGGTTTACACCATCCAGGAATCAAATACCTGGGAGGTGGCTGAATATGATTTCAGCGGCGTGGGAGCCGGCTGGGACTGGACCGGCGATATCTATACATCCGATGTGGTGAGCGATCCCAATTTTAACCACGATTTCTACAACGTGATCCGCATCATGTGTAACCCGGGTAACGGAAGCGGTACCCATTCTTTCTATTTTGATGAACTATCAGGTCCCCATGTGGAAGGGATAACCAAATAAGCTATTTTTACAGGACTGTTGGTTTCGTTCGTATCCGGAGGAAACCCGCAGTCCTGTTTTTTTACAAACCCATTAAATAGAAAATGAATATGAAGATGCCTTTTTACTTTCTTCCGGTAGCGTTTCTGGCCTGTACAACCTTATCCTGTGTCAGAACTGAAAATAAAGCAGAATCCTATGAGAAGAAAATAGACAAACTCATGGCGGAAATGACCCTTGAGGAAAAAATCGGGCAGATGTCGCAGATCGACCCGGGAATGGCCGGTTCTCCCGAGCGGCTGAAAGAAATGGTCAGGGAAGGGCGCTGCGGTTCGTTGCTGAATTTTTTTGGCATGGAGGAGGTGAATGAAATACAGCGGATTGCTATGGAGGAAAGCAGGATGCATATTCCCCTGCTGATCGGCAGGGATGTCATCCACGGATATAAAACCGTTTTTCCCATTCCCCTGGGTATGGCGGCAACCTGGAACCCTGACCTGGTAAAAAAAGCATTCCGGATATCGGCGGTTGAGGCATCTTCTATGGGGATCAGATGGACATTTGCCCCGATGATCGATATTACCTGGGATCCCCGCTGGGGGAGGATTGCTGAAGGATGTGGCGAAGATCCCTTTCTGGCGTCGGCGCTGGCTGCGGCCATGGTGGAAGGGATACAGGGCGACAGCCTGAACGATCCTACCGCCCTGGCTGCCTGTGCCAAGCATTTTGCAGGATACGGATTTGCCGAAGCCGGCAGGGATTACAATACCACCTACATCACAGAACCCGTGATGCGTAACGTGGTGCTGAAGCCTTTCAAAGCGGCGGTGGATGCCGGTGCGCAGACTATCATGACCGCTTTTAACGACCTGAACGGAGTGCCGGCAACAGCCAATGAGTTCCTTTTGAAAAAGGTGCTGAACGACGAGTGGAACTTTCAGGGCATGGTGGTTAGCGACTGGGGCTCCGTACCGGAAATGATAAACCACGGCTATTGCCGCGATGAAAAAGATGCGGCCGCAAAAGCCATCCGGGCCGGAGTGGATATGGAAATGGCCACGAATACCTATTCAGCAAACATAGAACAACTGCTGGAAGAAGGAGTTGTTACTGAATCGATGATCAACGATGCCGTGCGCGATATCCTCCGTCTCAAGTTCCGCCTGGGGCTGTTTGACAATCCTTATGTACGCCCGGAAGCACAAAAGGTCATACTCGATGAAGCGCATCTGGAACACGCCAGGCAGGTGGCCGCGCAAAGCGCCGTCTTGTTGAAAAACAGTGGCCAGGTGCTTCCCCTCCCGGCCGGAATCAAAAGCATTGCTGTCATCGGCCCGCTGGCAGATGCTCCCAGGGATCAACTGGGTACCTGGTGTTTCGACGGGGATCCTTCCCGTTCGGTCACCCCACTGGAAGCCCTGAAGAATGAACTGGGCCCCGGCCGGGTTCATTACGCGGCCGGCCTTGAATACAGCCGCGATAAACGAACGGAGGGATTTGCCGCCGCGCTGAAAGCTGCCAACCGGGTCGAAGTGATTGTGTTTTTTGCGGGTGAAGAATGGATCCTTTCCGGCGAAGGACAGAGCCGGGGAGAGATCAGCCTGCCCGGCGCACAGACTGAGCTGATACGGCGCCTGGCGGCTACCGGCAAACCCCTGGTTATGGTGGTCATGGCCGGTAGGCCCCTGGCCATTGAAGAAGAAACCCGCCTGGCCGATGCCGTGCTCTATGCATGGCACGGGGGTACCATGGCCGGACCTGCCATTGCCGATCTGCTTACAGGAAAAGTATCGCCTTCCGGCAAACTGCCGGTTACCTTTGTGAAAGGTGCTGGCCAGATCCCGTTTTATTATTACAGAAAAAATACAGGCCGGCCTGCCAGCGATGAATCCTGGACACCCATCGACAGTATTCCCGTGGAGAATCCGCAATCATCTCTGGGTTACAGATCCTTTCACCTCGATTACGGTTACACCCCGCTTTTCCCGTTCGGGTACGGACTCAGTTATACCCAATTCGAATACACCAATCTGGAATTGTCCGGTGCATCGATAGACCGGAACGGATCACTCACCGTCAGGGCTACCGTGGAGAATACGGGCGACCGGGATGCTCACGAAGTGGTGCAGCTTTATGTGCGCGACCGGGTAGGATCCATTACCCGCCCTGTAAAGGAGCTGAAAGGCTTTCAAAGAATATTACTGAAGAAAGGAGAAAAAGCGGTGGTAGAATTCACCCTGGGGGCGGCCGATCTGGCATTTTTTAACGGAAAGGAAACATTGGTGGAACCGGGTGAATTTGACGTCTGGATTGGTCCGGATTCATCACAGGGATTGCACGGTGAATTTATTGTTCAGTAAATAATAAAAACATGAAAATGAAATGTTGGATTCTGTATTTCAGCCTGATTATGCTGCTTACCGGATCATTGGGTTGTATCCGATCCTCTGAGCAGCAGGAGGATTATCCTGACAAGCCCGGGACAGGTGATTACGAACTGGTGTGGAGCGATGAGTTCGATTATGAAGGACTGCCCGATCCAGATAAATGGGGATACGATACAGAGGGTAATGCTACCGGATGGGGCAATAATGAGGAACAGTTTTACACGGAAGCCCGCCTGGAAAATGCCCGGGTGAACGGAGGGGTCCTTACCATTACCGCCCGGAAGGAAGCTTATGAAGAGGGATTCGACTATACTTCGGCCAGACTCAGAACAAAATCGAAAGGCGACTGGCTTTACGGAAGGGTGGAAGTGATGGCGAAGCTTCCCGACGGAAGAGGCATGTGGCCCGCTATCTGGATGCTGCCTACCGACTGGGCGTACGGAAACTGGCCGGCCAGCGGTGAGATCGATATCATGGAAAATGTGGGGTACGATCCCTGGGTGATTGTGGCTTCGGTTCACACCGAGACATACAACCATATGATCGGAACACAGAAAAATGCAACCATCACGGTGGAAGATTGTTATACGGATTTTCATGTGTATGCCCTGGAATGGGAAAAGGATGAAATCAGGGTATATGTTGACGATACCCATTACTTTACCTTTAAGAATGAAGGCACCGGATACAGGGAATGGCCCTTTAACCAGAGATTCCACCTGCTGCTGAATGTGGCCGTTGGCGGAAACTGGGGAGGGGCGCAGGGCATTGATGATACCATCTTTCCCCGGTCTATGGTGGTGGATTACGTCAGGGTGTACCAGAGAAAATAGCCGGAAAATTTTCAACCGATTAAGGTCTGAATGATGCAAATACCTTCATTATGAAAGGCTGGTTAACGATTCTTAGTATTTTCCTGATGGCCTGCATCCGGGTTGACCCGGACGGGAATTACCCCGACCCTCCCGGGGATACCGGAGGGGAAACCGAAACGGATGTGCATGCATGGGTAACCGATCCGGCAGCGAATATCCTGTTTCAAAAGCACAGGCAGGGGATATTCTTTATGTCGGATGCCGGGGAGGAAGAGGTTATCCGGGCAGATACCACCCGGAGGTACCAGTCCATTGACGGGTTCGGAAATTGCCTCACAGGTGGCAGCGCCATACTGCTTAACAGAATGTCGCCGGAAAAAAGGCAGGTACTTTTGAAAGAACTGTTCGATCCCCGTGGCACGGGAATAGGGATCAGTTACCTTCGGATAAGCATCGGGGCTTCCGACCTGAGCGACCGGGTATATTCCTATGATGATATGCCTGCAGGGCAGACCGATCCCCTGATGGAACACTTCAGCCTGGATCCCGACAGAGAAGACCTGATTCCTGTTCTGAAAGAAATACTGGCTATTTATCCCGAACTGAAAATCCTTGGCTCGCCCTGGTCGGCACCGGTGTGGATGAAAACAAACCGGTCGTCGATTGGGGGAAGCCTCCGCCATGAGTATTTTGACGCCTATGCCCGGTATTTTGTGCGCTACATTCAGGATATGGAGGAGGAAGGGATCATGGTCGATGCCATTACGGTCCAGAACGAGCCCCTGCACCCGGGAAATAATCCCAGTATGTTTATGTCGGCCGAAGACCAGGCAAAATTTATCCGGGAGAACCTGGGGCTGGCTTTTGAAGATGCGGGCATCACGACAAAGATCATTATATATGATCATAACTGCGACAGGCCGGATTATCCCATCAGCGTTCTCTCCGATCCACAGGCGGCCAGGTATGTTGACGGTTCGGCTTTCCATCTATACGGAGGCACGATCGATGCTATGTCGACCGTTCATGAGGCCTTTCCGAACAAAAACCTGTATTTTACCGAACAGTGGATTGGCGGGCCCGGCGACCTGGGCACCGACCTCAAATGGCATGTGGAGAACCTGATCATCGGGGCTACGCGCAACTGGAGCCGGAATGTGCTGGAATGGAATCTGGCTTCCGACCCGAACTATCATCCTCACACCGAAGGAGGCTGCGACCGTTGTCTGGGAACCGTTACCATTAACGGCGATCAGGTAACCCGTAACCCGGCCTATTACATTCTTGCCCACGCCGCGAAGTTTGTCCGCCCTGGTTCGGTGCGGATTCACAGCAATGTGCTCAACGGCTTGCCGAATGTGGCTTTTCAAACGCCGGATGGCAGAAAGGTGCTCATTGTGCTGAATACTTCGGAGGAAAATCGGCGGTTTGGAATTGGTTTTGATGGCAGGCTGGCTTATACCGAACTGGGAGCAGGAGCCGTGGGTACATACCTCTGGTGAGCGGGGGAGAGGGAAAGCTTCGGTGGCTGGCTATGTCTTTATAGCTGCCTGTTTTAGAAGAGAAGAATCAGCCGGTTTATCGGGCTGATTTGTAGTATATTGATTGAAGTAACTGGATTTATTCATCCCGCGGGCCACTGTTTCGCTCCGTTCCCGAAACGGAGTGACATGCTTTTTTGGGGGCAAAAAAGCATGCAAAAAACCCTTCGTCTGCTGATGCTTTTATGGAAAAACTACGGCGGGGGAAGGCCTGCCGCGATCCAAACTCGCCCCTGACAGGGCTTTGCCTGTCAGGGACTCAGACAGGATCGCTGCACAGGCCTTCCCACTTCTTCCCCCGCCGCCTTGTTTTTCACATAAAACCCTCAGAGGCCGATCGTTTTCAGGTAGTCCGTAAAAAAGATATTTTTCTGATTAGCGGGGTTTCCCATCAACCACCCCGCCTTTCATGGTTCATAAATCCTTCCCCTGGCAGGGGAAGGTGGATCCCCCCGCCAGCGGCGGGGGGAGACGGAAGGGGTCGGAGGAGTGAGACGGAAGAATATTGAGTAAATGAAAATCGTTAACCTTTAATGAGAATAATGCGATGGGTGAGTTCTAACCAACCGCCCTCAGGCCGGTTTCGTTGCCGCCCAGTGGCGAACGACCTGCTTTTTTCAGGGATGAAAAAAGCAGGCTGGTTCAACATGGACGCATTGCCGGGCCTTGCAGGTCGCTCAGAGTCCTGTTTATTGTGGTGCGTTTATCTTTATTTTTGTCAATATATCTTGTTTTTCTTTTCTCTCTTCTTCGATATCATAATCATCCTGAAGTCCAAGCCAAAATTTAGCAGTTGTACCGAAATAAGATGAAAATCTCAATGCTGTATCTGCAGTTATCCTCCGTTTCCCCTTAATTATCTGTGAAATACGAGTCTGAGGTATCTCGGTATCCTTTGATAATCTATAAGCAGTAATCTCAAGAGGACGTAAAAACTCCTCAAGTAAAATCTCTCCTGGGTGTATGTTTGTTAATCTGTCCATTTTTTTCTCCATTTTTTAATGGTAATCAACTATCTCTACATCGTGTGCATTATTATCAATCCACCTAAATACAATTCTCCATTGGTCATTAATCCTGATACTGTAAAAATCAGAACCTTTTAATTTCTCAAATTTATTGGATGGAGGGATTCTCAAATCAGACCAATTTTGCGAGTTATTAATCATTCTCAATTTTCTCCGTCCGATTTGTTGTATCTCTGATGGTATCTTTTTTACTCGTTCTCCATTCCAAATTTTCTCAGAATTCTTAGAACCAAATGAAACAATCATACTATCATTTTACATTACTAACGTCAAAGATAATTATTTTGTTTCAGATTATCAAATCATGATCGTAGTGCTTGGTCAAATGCACCACAACGTTCCCGCTGGTAGAGAGATTATAGGTAGACTGCCACCCCTCGGGCCGTTTTCGTTCGCTGCCCTATCAAGTCGCTTTGTACCGGCCTGTTTGAAGAAACCAAATTTATTTCTCCCGCTGGCCGCTGTTTCCCTCCGTTCCCGAAACGGAGCGACATGCTTTTTTGTGGGCAAAAAAGCATGAAAAAAACCCTTTGGCTGCTGATGCTTTTATGGAAAAACTACGGCGGGGGAAAGCCTGCCGCGATCCAAACTCGCCCCTGACAGGGCTTTGCCTGTCAGGGACTCAGACAGGATCGCTGCACAGGCTTTCCCACTTCTTCCCCCGCCTTGTTTTTCTCATAAAACCCTCAGAGGCTGGTCGTTTTGATGAAATACGTGATAATTATGGAACATAGCTACGCATGAATAGCCTGATGATATCAGAAATTATGAACCGGCCAATTTATCGGACCGATTAGGAGGGGCCTGTTTGAAGAAATCGGAGTTATCCATCCCGCCGGCCGGTGTTTCGCTCCGTTCCCGAAACGGAGCGACATGCTTTTTTGGGGGCAAAAAAGCATGCAAAAAACCCTTTGGCTGCTGATGCTTTTATGGAAAAACTACGGCGGGGGAAGGCCTGCCGCGATCCAAACTCGTCCCTGACAGGGCTTTGCCTGTCAGGGACTCAGACAGGATCGCTGCACAGGCTTTCCCACTTCTTCCCCCGCCTTGTTTTTCTCATAAAACCCTCAGAGGCCGGTCCTTTTGATGAAATACGTGGTAATTTATGGAATATGGTTACGCAGAAGCAGTCTGATGAAGGTAGAAAATAACAACCGGCCAATTCATCGGGCCGGATCGTAGTGGATTGTTTGTAGAAACTGGATTTATTCATCCCGCCGGCCAACTGTTTCGCTCCGTTCCCGAAACGGAGCGACATGCTTTTTTGGGGGCAAAAAAGCATGCAAAAAACCCTTCGGCGATAGTGTTTCATAAAGTGTGTCCGGTATATTAAAAAAAGGTCTTCTTAAATTAGTTTTGCATTAGCCATAAAATAATGTTTAACTAAAAAAAGAAGACCCATGGATTTTACAAAGGAACAGCTTTCTGATGTATTTGTCAAGCATTTAGAACGAGAAAGAGGATTACAAGAGTTAATGGAACTGATGATAGAGAGTATGATGTTGGCCGAGCGACGGGATTTTCTGGATACACATCCGGGGAATAAGGGTAATGGCTATCGTCAGGGAAAGAGTTACGGACAGGGACGCATACTGGAGTTTCGGATACCACGTGACCGTTATGGTAATTTTCACCCAACCATACTGGCGATTCTTCGTGATCAGGAAGTTGAGTGCGAACAACTGGCCAGTAGTTTATACTGCAAAGGTCTCACCCAGTCACAGGTAGGAGATGTATTTGAAGAAGTTTACGGTAAGCATTACAGCAAAGCCAGTATCAGCCGGATGCTTGAATACCTTCGTGCAGATGTAGAAGCATGGCTCAGCCGTTCATTAGAGAGTTATTATCCAATCATATTCGTAGATGCCATCCATATCAAAGTACACCGTAAAAGGAGCGTTGAGGCCGAAGCCTTTTATGTTGTGATGGGCGTTAAGGAAGATAAGACCAGGGAGGTTCTTGGCATATTCAATCGTCCCACAGAGAGCGCTACCGGCTGGGGAGAAATATTTGTGGCCCTTCAACAGCGGGGTGTCAAAAACATAGGTTTATTAGTAGCAGATGGATTAAAAGCATTGGAGGATGCATTAGCCAGGGTTTTTCCGCACACTCCTCTGCAGAAGTGTGTTACCCATCTTAAACGCAATATGCTTAGTCGGGTACGCCACGGTGATAAGGGAGAGTTAGTAACCGATCTAAAAGAAGTATTCCGGACCGGTGACAGAAGTTATACTCCTGAACTAGCCTGGCAGGCCTGGCAAACTCTGTGTGCAAAATGGGGCAAGCATTACCGGGGGATCAAAAGAATGGGGCATGATCCTTTTTATAGATACTATTTTACATATCTGAACTATCATCCCCGGATCCAGTCAATGATTTATACAACCAATTGGGTTGAAAGATTACAAAGAGACTTTAGAAGAGTTTTAAGAATGCGTGGGGCCATGCCCAGCGAAGAGTCAGTAATTATTCTGATGTCAAAAACGGCTATGGATAAAACAGCTTATTACAGAGCATTGCCGGGTATGGAACTGGATAATAAACTTTTTCCGGAAGATAATAGTAGATTCCTGGATTTAATAAACAATTAATGGAGATTGTTTATTAAATCCTGAAATTGAAAAAAAACATAAATTTACAATGCAAAGCTACGAGAAGAAGATTCAGCCCAGACACACTCAATGGAACACTACCCCTTCGGCTGCTGATGCTTTTATGGAAAAACTACGGCGGGGGAAAGCCTGCCGCGATCTAAACTCGTCCCTGACAACGCTGTGCTTGTCAGGGACTCAGACAAGATCGCTGCACAGGCCTTCCCACTTCTTCCCCCGCCTTGTTTTTCTCATAAAACCCTCAGAGGCCGGGCCTTTTGATGAAATATGTGGTAATTATGTATCATAGCTTCGCAGGAGAAGTCTGATGATAGTAGAAATTAAGAACCGGTCATTTTTCGGGCTGATTTGTTGAGGCATATTTTCAGAAACTTGATATATTCCTTCTACCAGCCTTGCCGGACGGTTTCGTACGCCGTCCAGTGGCGAACGACGTGCTTTTTTCAGGGATGAAAAAAGCAGGCTGGTTCAACATGGACGCATCGCCGGGCCTTGCAGGCCGCTCAGAGTCCTGTTTATTGCCAACTGGGCTTTATCTAAATAATTTTAAATAATTATCAAAACCATATACTCTACTTCTTTGTCCACCAGTCTTTTCTTTTAATATCTCAAGTTTCTCTAAATCAGAAATCAATTTGTATGATGATGGCATAGAAATCGAAGCAATTTCACTAACCTTATCTGCTGTAATCATTGGCCGTTTATACAAGTAGTCTATTACTTTCTTTGCCTTTAAGGCCCTACTGCCTAATGATTGGATATCAATATCAATTTGCTTTTGAAGTTGTAGAATATTGTCAAAAGTGATAATTCCATTTCTAGCAGTTTCAATCACTCCTACAAGAAAGAATTTATACCACTGTCCTAAATCATTTTTTTCTCTTACAATTGTTAAATTATCATAGTATAATTGCCTGTTTCGTTCAAAAAAATCAGATAAATACAATACAGGTTTTTGTAATATTCCTTTGCTAACCAAATAAAGTGGAATTATGAGTCGTCCTACTCTACCATTTCCATCAAGAAAAGGATGTATTGTTTCAAATTGGTAATGAACCAGACCTATTTTGAGCAAATCAGGAATATGAATTTCTTCGTTATGAATGAATTTCTCTAAATCACTCATTAATTCGGGTACAGAACTATGTACTGGAGGAATAAATACAGCATCATTTATTGTTGCCCCTCCTATCCAGTTTTGACTAATCCGAAATTCCCCAGGTTGTTTTTTTTCTCCTCGTACTCCCTGAAGCAATACACGATGAGTTTCTCTTATTAGTCGCGATGAAAATGGCAGTTTATCAAGGTGTTCAATAGCCCATTCCATTGCTTTTATATAATTTTGAACTTCTTCCCAATCATCTCTCTTGTCTAATGGCAAATCCTCTTTCTCTAAAAGAGCTTCGTCTATGTTTGTCTGAGTTCCTTCAATTTTACTGCTCTGAGTCGCTTCCTTTAAAACATGCATACTTATAAACAACTCAATATTGGGAATATATTTTGAATACATGTCCAATCGCCCTAATTCCCTATCTGCTTGGCTTAACAATTGCAATATTTCCATGTTATCGACTTGCAATTGCCTATTAATAAACTCTGGTTGAAAGCTCTTATAATAACCTTGACTAATATACTGACCAGATTTGAACTGTCTCATGGTAAAATTTTAAATAAAGATAACTCTTATTTTTAATTATTTGTCAAATATCTTAAATAGGAAATCTGGTTATTTAAAAATTAAGTCTGTTTCTTTTATGCAGGATGTTTCTTAGTCTTGTTGGCAACGTTCCCGAGGTATGTGGACGTCCCGCCGCCGGCGGGATGACACATACCGCGTGGTGCGGACTGTTGCCTGGAGTCTGACTGTTGAAGGATTTCGGGATTTGCCAGGTGGATCTGCGTGTTTTTGTCCCATTACCGTGTGTCCTTCAGGCCGCACGTGCGTGTTTCGGTGGTGGGAGTGGCCGATGGTAGAGAGAATATAGATATAATGCCACCCCTCGGGCCGCTTTCGTTCGCCGCCCTATCAAGTCGCTTTGTACCGGCCTGTTTGAAGAAACCAAATTTATCCCTCCCACCAGCCGGTGTTTCGCTCCGTTCCCGAAACGGAGCGACATGCTTTTTTGTGGGGCAAAAAAGCATGCAAAAAACCCTCAGAGGCCGGTCTTTTTCAGGTAGTCTGTGAAAAAGATATGTTTCTGAGTAGCGGGGTTTTCTATCAACCACCCCGCTTTTCCTGGTTCATAAATCCTTCCCCTGGCAGGGGAAGGTGGATCCCCCCGCCAGCGGCGGGGGGAGACGGAAGGGGTTGGGTATGGGAGACGGAAGAATATTTAGTCAATGAAAATCGTTAACCTTTAATGAGAATAATGAGATGGGTGGGTTCTAACCAACCGCCCTCAGGCCGGTTTCGTTGCCGCCTTGTGGCGAACGACCTTCTTTTTTCAGGGATGAAACCCTCACCATTAAGAGAATTTAAAATATGAGGTACAAAGACAAAAGGACATGAATAAAAGGAACAGCCATCTAACTTTGTATTTTCAAACAAAAAAAATAAAGAAAGATGGCTGTAAAAAAAGATTTTATCCAGTTCGAACAAGTTGTTGAACGTGGAGCAGGGATGGATGTCCATAAAGAAACAATTGTGGTTACCATCCGAGGCAAAGGTATTAAAACTGTAACAAAAAGTTTTAGCAGTTTTACAAATTCTTTGATAAAATTGAAAGAGTGGCTTAAAGAGCATGGCATTGCGCACATTGCTATGGAAAGCACAGGGGTTTACTGGAAACCTGTTTTTAATGTTTTGGGTGATGATTTCCAAATTTGGTTGGTAAATGCCCGGCACGTAAAAAATGTACCTGGTCACAAAACCGATAAAAAAGACAGCCGGTGGTTGGCAAAGTTACTATTGAGCGGCCTGTTAAAAGGGAGCTTTATCCCAAACCAGTCTATACGGGAGCTACGGGATTTAACCCGTTACAAAAAAAAACTTACCAACCAGGTCTCGTCAGAGAAGAACAGGTTCCAAAAAATACTGGAAGATGCCAACATTAAACTATCTGTTGTCCTGAGCGATGTATTAGGTTCAACGGGCAGGAAAATCATAGCAGAAATCCTGAAAGGCGATTACAATCCTGAACAGCTTTTATATTTGGTTCATGGCAGGGTAAAAGCAAGCAGGAAAAATATAAAAGAAGCCCTGACAGGGTATGTAACAGACCATCACAGGTTCATGTTGCGCACCATACAAAGCAATATTGCAAGGATTGAGGAAACAATAGCGGAGCTTGAAGCTCGAATAGCGGAAATGACAAAAGATTACCAAGACATAATTGAGTTATTGGAAACAATTCCGGGGGTAGGCCATGACGGAGCCATTGGTATTATTGCAGAAATCAGCCTTGACATGGATAAGTTCCCCACCCATAAGCACATCGCTTCGTGGGCGGGAATGAGCCCGGGCAGTAATGAAAGTGCGGGAAAAAATAAGAGCAGCAGGATAACCCATGGGAATAAGTATCTCCGGGCACTTTTAGTGGAGCAAGGTTGGGCTGCATCACGCACTAAGAAAACATATTTTAGTTTAAAGTACAAAAGCCTTGTTGGCAGAAGGGGCAAAAAGAAAGCAGTAATAGCAGTAGGACACAAGATCCTGATAGCCGCTTACTTCATCATAAAGGACAAGGTTGCTTTTAACGAACTTGGGGAAGACTACCTGAACAACTTCAGGAAAGACAAATTGATAGGATATTATAAAAAGCAACTTGAAAAGTTAGAGCCAAATATCGATTCCGATAAAGAGGCTGCATAATAATTAAAAAGGTCGATTTTTACTGTAAGCACTTAATGTGACTACGAGGATGAAACTGGCCTAATCAGTTAAGGACAAAAGAGTATTGCCTTGAGCATGAGTGTGAAAATTTCAATACCCTAACTGATAATATATTGATAATTAATGTTTAACTAAAAATATATTCGTGTGAAAAAAGAAGGCAAAAAATCCCTCCGGCTGCTGATGCTTTTATGGAAAAACTACGGCGGGGGCCCACTCCTATCGAAGGAGGGGATTTTATGTTCTATAACATCATTTCGCTATTGACACCTGACGGCAGTTTCCGTAATTTTAATTATCAATCATTCAAAGTAAAAGACCGGCAGCTCTGCCTGCCATGTCTGCCAACCGTTCATGGA